>Ga0334898_1001269_pt1 | contig 29866 bp, 28 predicted proteins | sample GraSluR3_MG_10_FD_207228 | JGI IMG/M metagenome (GOLD analysis project Ga0334898, IMG submission 207228) | Sludge microbial communities from methane-producing bioreactor in Wageningen University, Netherlands - Granular Sludge_3_08-R3 | ecosystem: Engineered > Bioreactor > Anaerobic >... | reverse complement strand
ATTTCATAACCACTTGGTGCCCTTTTTTCTCTTTTTATTAACCCCTCTACGATTATGGAGGATTCATAGTTTATTTCATCTAATGAGTTAAAATATTTTTCTTCCATTTCGCTTTTAACCAAAGTTCCCTGTAAGAATCCGGTTCCATCGCGGATTATCATAAATTTCACTTTTCCACTGGAACGCTGATTATAAAGCCATCCCTTTATGCGTACCTCTTCTCCCTCATGGTTTCCAACACCTGATATACTGATATCATTCATTAGCAAATAGTCCTCCTCACTAAATAAAAAGTAAATATCGTACCCGCATAGCGGGTAGCTTTAAGAACCCCTGGAATGGGTTTGACTTTTTTAATCTTTTTATGGTAAAAACATTTTATTTAACCATTATCACATTCTTAAAAGGTGGTTTTTTTGGTTAAATAAACAAACCTCTTGTTGGTAATAATAAATTACATTTCTTTAACATATGATATTATTTGATTTATATTGATTATTTCCTGTTCCCCATTAGCCATATTTTTCAGGGTAACCTTATACTCTTTTAATTCCTCTCCTCCTATTATTAAAACATAGGAGACATTTAACTTGTTTGCCAATCTCATCTGTGCTTTCAGGCTTTTTTCCAGAAAATCCATTTCTGCACTGATGCCATTTTCTCTTATGTCTTTAATAATTTTCAGGGAAAGGGAATAATCTTCCGGATTAATTGCAGCAACAAAAACCCTTATTCCTTTCCAGAAAGGTATTTTTACTTTCTGTTTTTCCATAGTAGCAATAATTCTTTCTATTCCAGCCGCAAAACCAACAGCAGGAGTAGGTTTTCCACCTAATTCTTCCACCAGGTAATCATATCTACCCCCGCCTCCTACGGCATTCTGGGAACCTAATTCTCCGGAAATAATTTCAAAGGCAGTCTTTGTATAATAATCCAATCCCCGAACCAATAACGGGTTAACCTGGTGTTTAATTTCCAGGGTTTCCAGGTGGCCTTTTAGTATTTGAAAATGATGTTTACAGTCTTTGCATAAATATTCAAATATAGTGGGGCTGTTTTTAATTTCAGCCTGGCATTGCTTATTTTTACAATCCAAAATTCTCAATGGATTCTTATCATAGCGTTCTCGGCAATCAGGACATAATAGTTCTTTTCTATCTCGAAAATATTCTCTCAATGCTTCTAAATAATTCGGTCTACACTCACGACAACCAACGCTATTAATAATTAGTTTTAGATTGGTCAGTCCGATCTTCTGGTAAATTACCAAAGAAGCTTGAATGATTTCGGCATCAATCAGTGCTGATTGGGAACCAATTGCCTCCAGACCAAATTGGTTGAACTGCCGATAACGACCTGCCTGGGGTTTCTCGCATCTGAACATGTTACCCAGGTAAAATAATTTTACCAGGGGATTTTCTCTGCTCATGTTATGCTCCAAAAACGCTCTCACTACCGGCGCAGTCCCTTCCGGACGTAAAGTTAGGCTACGTCCTTTTCTATCCTGGAAAGTAAACATTTCTTTATTAACAATATCTGTTGTCTCGCCAATTCCCCGTACAAACAGTTCCGTATACTCAAAAGCGGGGGTTCTTATTTCACGATATCCATATGACTGCAAAACATCTTTTATGATGTTTTCCACATAATACCAGTGATCTATTTGAGAAGGCAAAACATCACTTGTTCCTTTTGGCGCTTTTGATAATAACACGATAAACTCCTTTACAATACATTGTATATTATTTTAAAGATGTGAAAACTAAAATTTAGTCAAAAACAAAAAAACCTGATAATATTATACAATATTATCAGGGACGAAATCATTTTCGCGGTGCCACCCTGCTTAATGGCTTTACTCACCATTCAACTCTTTGCTTTAACGCGCCTAGCGTATAGGTTTACTTTTTACGTTAAACTAGTTAGGGTTGTTGTTCAATCACCTGTGCAGTGATTTACTGACCCAAAAACCTATTTATTATTTTGGCTATATTTATAATAATTATATTTTCCATGATATTTTATATAATTTATTAGTAAAAGTCAAAAAAACTATAAACCGGCATACGCAATAAATGCATTTTTATTAATTGCTTTTCTAATAGCGGCTTCCCTGGTTATTTTCCCTTGCATTAATAAATCCTTCAATGATTGATCTAAGCTTTGCATTCCAATTTTTCTACTTATCTGGATGGTAGACGGAATTTGATGTATTTTTTCATCCCTTATTAAATTACGAATTGCAGGATTTGCCAGCATTAATTCCATAGCTGCTACTCTTCCCTGTTCATCTACTGTCGGAATAAGAGTTTGCGCAATTACAGCTTCTATTGAACCAGCTAACTGCAGACGGGCTTGAGCTTGCTGGTGGGCAGGAAATGCATTTATAATTCTTTCAATCGTGTCAGCAGCGCTGTTAGTATGTAAAGTCGAAAAAACTAAATGTCCTGTTTCTGCTGCTCTTAAGGCCATAGAAATAGTTTCCAAATCTCGCATTTCGCCAACAAGAATAACATCAGGGTCCTCTCTGAGAGCTACCCTTAATGCACTTGCAAAAGTATCTGCATGTTCTCCGATCTCTCTTTGAGAAATAACACAATTTTTATGCTGGTGAATAAACTCAATAGGGTCTTCAATAGAAATAATATGTTCATATCGCCTGGTATTAATGATATTAATTAATGCTGCTAAAGTAGTAGATTTTCCACTGCCGGTAGGTCCGGTAACCAGGACAATCCCTTTTTCTTTTTCTGTTAACGTAGTAATAACATCCGGTAATCCTAATTCTTCAACTGATAATATCTCAGTTGGAATTAATCTAATAACAGCTGCCTCGCCTAACCTATGCTTAAATATATTGATACGAAAACGCGAAACATCTTCTATTTCATAGGATAAATCAACCTGCTTATGTTCTTGAAATTCTTCTTTTTGTTTATCAGAAATAATACTGTAAATTAATTCATGAGCATTGTCGCTGGTCAATTCAGGAAACTCACTTTTAGTCATCTTACCATTTATTCGAAACATTGGAGGAATCCCAATATTTAAATGAACATCAGAGGCACCTTTTTCTTTTGCTTTTATTAAAACTTCCTGTATCTTGTAGTCCATTCTTTTCTCCTTAATTATATAGTGCTAATTATAGTTATAGTATGTATAGAATTAGGTAGAGTTAGAGTGTGATTATTATAATAATATTATTACTTCCAAATATCGGGGTATTCAGTTCTTATATATTGTATAATCTCAGATATATTTTTAAATGATGCAAAAACAATATCATAATTTTTATTCAACAAGCTATTGATTCTTTCAAGAGCCTCACTGTCTGTTGGATCCGCCATTGCAATCACTACTTTACCTTCAATTTCTATAAAAGGGATAAGATTGTAATTTTTTATTAAATACTCTGGGAATTTTTTTAACAAACTAATATCCAATTGTTCTTTTTCAATCTGCACATATGGGATATCTAGCTGTTTGCTTAATACCCAGTTTATTTGGTCCTGGGTAACCACCTTAAGTTCAATCAACGTTTCACCAATTCTTTTATTTTTTTCTTTTTGTATTTTTAAGGCTTTAGTTAATTGGACTTCTGAAATCATTTTATAATCCAGTAAAAGTTCCCCTAATTTTTTATTACTTTTTTTAAGCATGGTCTCGCCTCCTAATGACAGTCTTAAATGATAAAATCCTTTTACATACAATTAACGAGAAACCACAAAGGCAGCATCAGTTGCCTTTGACAACGCAACTTCCCTGGTAATAATATGATTGCGATATAACTCTCGCAGACATTGGTCTGTAGTCTGCATCCCCTGCTTCTGAGAACTCTGAATAGTAGCAGGAATCATATGGATTCGTTCCTCGCGTATAATATTCTTTATGGCAGGGGTTGCTCTCATAATTTCAACGACAGGCACACGGCAGGATTGTTCTATATTGGGAAGCAATGTTTGGGAAACAACTGCCTGCAAAGATTCTGCCAGCTGGATGCGAATCTGTCTTTGTTGATGTGAAGGAAAGACATCAATTACTCTTTCTACGGTTTCAGCAGCACTGTTGGTATGCAAGGTAGAAAATACCAGATGGCCTGTTTCTGCCGCAGTAACAGCCATCGCAATAGTTTCTAAATCTCTCATTTCTCCGACCAGGATAACATCCGGATCCTCCCGTAAAGCACTTCTTAAGGCGTAAGAAAAAGACTGTGTATGCATACCTACTTCCCGCTGGTCAATAATACAGTTCTTGTGTTTATGAATAAATTCAATAGGGTCTTCAATGGTAATAATATGAAGTCTTTGATTTTCATTTATAATATCAATCAAGCTTGCTATAGTTGTTGATTTTCCACTTCCAGTGGGTCCGGTTATTAAAACCAGGCCTTTTGGTTTTGTTGTAAAATCTTTAAGACTTTCGGGTAAACCTAAATCTTCCAGTGTTTTTATTTTATCGGGTATCAAACGAAATGCTCCGGCAATACCGCGCCTATGCTGAAAAATATTTACCCGAAAACGAGCTAAGCTTGGTATTTCAACCGAAAAATCGATTTCTTTTATTTCTTCAAATTTTTTCTTTTGCTCATTGTTTAATAGCCCATAAAGAAGATTATAAACATCATCTACAGTTAATTCAGGATAATCTAATTTAGAAAGAAAGCCATTGATTCGTACAGTAGGAGGAACTCCTACCGTGAGATGTAAATCAGAAGCCTCTAAATCATTGGTTATTTTTAACAGTTGTCTTATATCTATATCCATTGTTTATACCTCTTCCTTTTTTTAAATATATCAGAAAAAAATTAGGAATGAAATTGTTTTTAGTCCAGTGATTTTTTTAATTCTTCTGCTTTATCGGTGTTTTCCCAGGTAAAATCTTTTAATTCCCTTCCAAAATGTCCATAAGAAGCAGTCTGTTTATATATAGGTCTTTTTAATTTAAGATTTTCAATAATAGCAGCAGGCCTTAAATCAAAATGACTTTTAATCAAATCAACAATCTGTGCTTGTGATATTTTACCGGTATTATAGGTATTTACCATTATTGAAACCGGATTTGCCACACCAATAGCATAGGCAATTTCTATTTCGCATTTATCTGCAATGCCGGCAGCAACAATATTTTTAGCAATATACCTGGCAATATAACTACCAGAACGGTCAACTTTGGTAGGGTCCTTGCCTGAAAAACAACCTCCACCATGACTCCCTACTCCACCATAAGTGTCAACTATTATTTTACGGCCTGTTACTCCGGTATCAGCCTGAGGCCCTCCCACTACAAACCTTCCGGTAGAATTTATGTAGTATTTAGTACCTTTATCAAGGTAATTTTCCGGTATAACATCTTTTATAACCTTTTCTATGATATCGTCTCTAATTGTCTCAAGTTTTACACTAGGGTGATGCTGGGCAGCTATAACAATAGCCTCTATCCTCTGGGGTGTTCCATTAAGATATTGGACTGTTACCTGTGATTTTCCATCAGGTCGTAAGTATGGTATAATTTTTTTCTTTCTTGCTTCAGAAAGCCGTTGAGTTAGCTTATGTGCCAGAGAGATAGGAAGAGGCATTAACTCCGGGGTTTCCCGACAGGCATAACCAAACATCATCCCCTGATCGCCAGCACCGGTCGAAGCAATTTTGTCCTTTTCCGGGACTTCTTTTTCTTCTCTTGTTTCCCATGCACAATTAACACCCAGGGCTATATCTGCCGATTGCTCTTCAATTGATGTCAGAATAGCGCAGGTATCGCAATCGAAACCATATTTTGCTCGAGTATATCCAATTTCTCTAACAGTGTTACGAACTACTTTTGGAATATCTACATATCCCCTGGTACTTATCTGTCCTGCTACCAATACTAATCCAGTTGCAACCAGGGTTTCTACGGCTACCCGTGACTCTGTATCCTGGGCATATAAACCATCGAGTATTGCATCTGAAATCTGGTCTGCAATCTTATCTGGATGTCCCTCTGTAACAGATTCTGAGGTAAAAAGATAATTTTCCTTCAATTAACAAGCCTCCTTCTATATTTAGATAAATAATTTTTTTAAATTAATCCACATATGGAAAAACTTTGAGTTTTAATATAGTAAATCCCTTTAAAAAGATTACAGGTATTTTTTAAATTGACTATCCTTAGCCATTTGATTGATTATTTTTTTTATATCTCCTTCTCTATTCTTGGGATAAATTAGCTGTATAGGCCCATTATTAATAACAACCATATCAGACAAACCGATAGTTACGGTAAGCCCCTGGTCATTAACTATAATGCAATTTTTAGTATCAATTCCAGAGTGTTCTCCCTGAATAATATTTCCATTATCATCATGCTGTACAAACCTTTCTATAGCATGCCATGAACCAATATCCTCCCAGCTGAATTGTCCATCAACAACTATCAAATCATTTATTTTTTCCAGAACACCATATTCAAAAGAAATAGATTCGATTAGCTGAAATTGATTTTTGATAACATCCCCTCTTTCCAGTGTTCCAATGCTGCTGGCTATTTTATTAAGAGCCTGATCAAGTTTTGGCATCCATTTTTTTACTAATTCCAATATTTTTTTTCCGGGAATTATGTAAATACCGGTATTCCAAAATAGTTGATGGCTTCTTTTATGTTTTTCAATCCATTCTATATCAGGTTTCTCTTTAAATTTTTCTACCTGGTAGATTTGTTTGTTTTCTTTTTCGGTAATGTTTTTTCCTGCACATATATAACCATATCTGGTTTCATTTTGTCTTGGTTTAATACCAATAATCACCGGTTTTTGAAACTTTTGAACAGCCTGGAAACCATTGTTTAATGAAAGAAAAAATTTTTCCTTCTCGGTTATAAAATGGTCTATAGGAAAAATTGCTAAATTAGCATCCTGTTGCCTATGTCGGTTTATAATAAGAGCAGACAATGCTATGCTAGCTGCTGTATCTTTACCGGTAGGCTCGACAATATAGTTAAGCATATCTATTTCAGGAACCATTTCCCTGATAGGCTGAATTAAATCTTCTATAGTTGCAATATAAATTTCATCAGCACCAAAATATGGAAGAAGTCTTTCAAAGGTATCTCTCAGCATTGTGTTACCACTGGGGGATTGCAATAATTGTTTTGGTTTATTAAATTTACTATGGGGCCAAAAGCGCTTACCTCTTCCTCCGGCTAAAATAAGTGCAATATTCTTCATTTTCATCATCCCTTTTTATTTATTTACAAAACAATTTTTACTTATAATGCATATTTATAAATCATTCTTCCATTTCCCGATACAGTATCTCATCAATCTGCTCAATATCAAAACCTCGATACTGGGCATAATAATCAAGTACTTTTTCTGAATAATTATTAGGAATTTCACCTTGCTGGGACATTAATTCCTGAACTTTAAAAGGGCCATAATTATATGCAGTTAGGGCTAACTTCATATCTCCGAAATCATCATAAAGCAATGATAGATAATGAATGCCTATCTTGATATTTTTTTCTGGGTTAAAAAGTGTTTTTTCGGCTCCATCCCATTTAATTCCAATATTTTCAGCTAATTCCCTGGCAATGAAACGGCGAACCTGGCATAGACCAAAAGCATAGGAATCGGAAACAGAGTCTACTATAAAATTACTTTCTATTTTTATCAAGGCACAGGTTAATAAAGGATTAAAATTATATTTTATGGAAATCTCATAAATATTTTTGGCTATTTCATAAATAGTTTCACTTTCCAGCTGATTATTGTTATTAGATATGATATTTACAATGCGGCTGATATAAAATTCTCTTTTATTTTCTTCTGAAACCATTCCAGTTAATTCCTGTAACTGCATATATATTTCAGTAAACTGGTCTCTGGTTATTCTCTCGCGTCTATAATTATCAAATTGCCTATTCACTAAATCTATTTTTTCATTTTGTTCTATTATTTTATCTCTCAAATGCATATTATTATCTATAATATCTTGATAAAATATTGACAAATCCGTCATAGATTGACGTAGCTGGTATATCTCAACCTGGCTGATTATTAATAGTAATAACAGTGCAGCCAAAAAAATAACTACAATAGTATTAAAATGGCTCTCTAAAATACCTGGTTTTTTTGTTTTCGTTTTACTTTTTTTAGGCTTTTCCTCTTTATCTATTTTATTCATTTTATCACCTAATTAAATATTTTTATAAATTTAAGCTTTTGCTGGATAACTATTAACGAATCTTGCTGCCCGCTTTAATATCTTTGTCAGTATTTAATAATACAGTCTTTTTACCATCTGAAGCAGCTAACAACATTCCCTGAGACTGAATACCTCTAATTGTAGCAGGCTGTAAATTAAATACAACTACAATATTCTTATTAATAAGTTCCTCAGGTGTATAGTGTTGCTTTATTCCGGCAACTAAAGTCCTTTTTTCACTGTTAAAATCAACTGTTATCTTTAATAATTTATCTGCTCCTGGAACATCTTCAGCTGACAAAACTTTACCTACCCTTAAATCCAGTTTTTTAAATTCTTCAATAGAGACAGTTTTGCTTTCCAGTTCTTTACATTGAGCTTCAATTTGATCTTTTTTCCCAATTTTTTCTTTTTTGTTTTCCTCCTGTCTGTCTTTCTTTTTGTCATCAATCCTTGGGAACAAATTTTCACCAGGATTCACCATAGTACCGGGTTTTAAGGTACCCCATTTAGTGTTTTCCGGAATAAGCATATTCTCTATATCCTCGGTTATGCCTAATTGTTGCCAGATTTTTAATGAAGTTGCGGGCATAAAAGGATATAATAAAATTGATGTTATTTGTAATGACTGTGCCAGGTGGAATATTACCTTATTTAGCCGTTCTTTTTTGCTTTCATCACGGCCTAATATCCATGGCTCTGTTTCATCAATGTATTTATTAGTCCTGCGGACTAATGTCCAGATACTTTCCAGGGCAACATTAAAAGACATCTCATCCATTGCCTGTATAAACTGGGCAACCATGTCTTTTGCTAGCTTACGCAATTCTATATCATATTCTTCATCTTTGCCTAAAGATTCCGGTATTTTGCGCTCGCAGAAAATTTTTGTCATAGCAACTGTCCTGCTGAGTAGATTACCCAGGTCATTTGCTAAATCATAGTTTATTCTCTGTATTAGCAATTTTCTGGAAAAATTACCGTCCTGTCCAAAACATAATTCCCTGAGTAAAAAATACCGAAAGGCATCTGCCTCAAATTCATCAGTAACCTGATAGGGGTCCACAACATTTCCTTTGGACTTTGACATTTTTTCGCCTTCCATAGTCCACCACCCATGAGAGAAAACCATTTTTGGTGGTGCTATGTCTGCTGCCATTAACATGGTAAACCAGATAATGGTATGAAATCTTAATATGTCTTTTCCGATTAAATGGACTGCTTCAGGCCAATAATTATTAAATTTTTCTTCATCGATACCATAACCAGCAACGGTCAAATAATTAATTAAAGCATCAAACCAGACATAAATTACATGCTCTGAATCAAAAGGAACATCAATCCCCCAGTCAAGACTTGCCCGAGTCCTGGTTACGCTCTGGTCTCTTAGTCCTCTTTCAATAAAACGGATAATTTCATTCTTTCTTGATTCCGGCTTAATGCAATCAGGATGTGCTTTGATATGTTGCAGCAACCTATCCTGATATTTACTCATTTTGAAAAAATAGCTTTCTTCTTTGAATTTTTCTACCGGTCTGCCGCAATCAGGGCATTTTTCCCCTTCAACCTGACTTTCCGGCCAAAATGCCTCACAGGTTACACAATACCAGCCTTCATATTCACCTTTATAAATATCGCCTTTTTCATATAATTTATTAAATAATTTCTGCACTACCTGTTCATGTCTCTTTTCAGTAGTCCGTATAAAATCATCGGGCTCGATATTCAGCTTAGGCCAGAGATCTTTAAACTTTGCCACAACCTGGTTGGCTAATTCCAGTGGCTTTATTCCCATTTTTTCTGCAGATTTTGCAATTTTTTGACCATGTTCATCCGTTCCGGTTGCAAAAAGAACATCAAACCCTCTCAAACGCTTATATCGTGCCATAGTATCAGCAGCTATAGTGGTATAAGCATGGCCAATATGTGGCACATCATTAACATAATAAATAGGAGTGGTAATGTAATAAGCTTTTCTTTTTTCCATTTTCTTCTTGTAATCCTTTCTCTTAAATATTTAACAACAAAACAGGGAGATTAAAAAGCCTGATTACGTTGTTCTATGATATTCTGATAAACCCAGTTTTTAGACACATTATATTCACTTGTTATTAGTAAAACTATATCTTTATTATAATAACCTTTTTTCAGATAATTTTTCATCTTTTTTTTAATCTCATCTATTAATTCAGCGTCATTTGTCCAATAATTAGTTTCTTCTCTTTCTTTAAAACCTTCCAGAACTATCGTAAGTTCACCTTTGATATTTTGGCCGCTTATTTCATTGATAATTTCTGAAACATAGCCCCGTTTTATCTCTTCAAACTTTTTTGTCATTTCCCGGGTAATAACAATTCTTCTGTCTCCAATAGTCTTTTTAATTATACTTAAAGTATCCTTAATTCTATTAGGCGACTCGTAAAAAATAATTGTTCTTTTTTCTTTTTTTAATCCAGAGAAATATTTTTCTCTTTCTGCCTTTTTTTTAGGGATAAATCCTTCAAAAACAAAGCTGCTTATTTCAAATCCTGAAATTACTAAAGCAGTGGTCAAAGCCGTAACTCCAGGTACCGGCACTACCTGTATATTGTTTTTTATCACCAGGTTTATTATTTGAAATCCCGGGTCACAAATACCCGGCATTCCTGCATCAGAAACCAGTGCTACATCCTGACCATTCTTAAGATATTTTAATATGGTATTACTCTTCTTTTCTTCATTAAATTCATGATAACTGGTCAAAGACTTTTTAATATTATAATGACTAAGCAATTTTTTGGTATGCCTGGTATCTTCAGCTGCTATTAAGTCTACTTTCCTTAGAATTTTTAGGCTTCGCAGGGTAATATCCTCCAGGTTACCAATGGGGGTACCGCAAATATACAATGTTCCCTGTTCTTGATTCTTCATTTCTTAAAATAACCTTTATTCAGTTTTTTGTTTTTAGTTTATAGTTTTTAGTCAAAAACAAACAGATAAAAAATATTTTAAATAGCATATTGTATTTTTTCTTTTATATTAAACTGTAAACTAAAAACCATCTTTATTACTAATCACTCATTACTTATTACTTATTACTGTATTTAGTACCCAATACTGAATGCTCAATACTATTTTGTCATTGAGCGGAACTTTATTCTTACCGTACTATAATTTTTAATTCTGGCATCATTCACTATATTTTCCTTATATTTTGTATTCTAGCTAAAAACTAATTTATCTTTTTGCAAATCGATTTCTCTTATATTCTATATTTAACCAAAAACTGTACTTAGGACTCTATACCTGATTACTAGACACTATATATTTTTATATTATCTTTTTAAAAATAAAGGAGCTGGCACTTTTAGTTCAGGTCCCCCTTCTTTTCTTGCCTCTAAAAGAAATCTCCTGGCATTATTGTTTTTTATAGTATAGACGAACTTTAATATTTTGGGTTCCAATCTAAATTTTTTTAATGCCACTATTACGGGAATCAAATTATCTGCCCGATAAACAAGATAGAATCTTCCTCTTTTTTTTAACAGGTAACTGCTTATTGATAGCAATTTTTCAAAAGTTATATTAATCTCGTGTCTTGCCAATAACTGCTCATTATTTGCGCTGGTTTTCCCTTTTCCTGCTGGTATATAAGGAGGATTTACTGTTATAACATCAAAAGATTCGCCCGGAAACTGTTTCTTCAAGTTTTTCATATCACCTTTAATAATAAAAATATTATTCTCCAGGTGATTTAAAATAACATTTCTTTGGGCAATGTCTGCTAATTTTTCCTGGATTTCAACAGCATAAATAGAATTGTATTTATCTGGATTGTAAATCAAAAGCGGAATAATACCACACCCTGTTCCCAGATCTAGTATCTTTTCTCTGTTTTTGGTATTTACAAAGTTTGCTAAAATAACTGAATCTGTTGAAAAGCGATACTGATTTTTATCCTGAATTATTTTTAGCTGATTGTGTCCCAGAGATTCTATTGTTTCTCCCGAATGGATTGTTATTCCTGTCATTGCTTTTTTGGTTATTTCCCTCCGCATTATTATTCGCGCAGTCTTCAATTGGCACTTTGATTCTATTTTTAATATGTCCATTATCGTCTTTTTCCACAGTCTCCATAACTATATAGCGACTTAATATATTCACTTCAATAACTTTTCCTTCTTTCCCATCTTTTGTTTTAGCATATTTTCCTAATTTAGGATATTTCTTTAATTCTTCTTTATAAAAATTCGCTTCATAATTCAGGCAACATTTTAATCTACCACAAGCCCCGGACACTTTGGAAAGATTCAAGGCAACGCTTTGCATTTTAGCAACATTTATAGGCACTGGTTTAAATTCTGACATAAAAACTGAGCAGCAAAGTGGCCTTCCACAAATACCCAGGCCACCTACCATTTTCGCTTTATCTCTTACACCTACCTGCTTTAACTCAATTTTTGTTTTAAAACTCTGGGCAAGTTCTTTCACCAATTCGCGGAAATCAACACGGTTTTCAGCACAAAAATAAAAAACCAGCCTACTCTTATCAAATAAATACTTGCACCTGATAAGGTGCATATCTAACTGAAATTTCTTAATTTTGCCCTGGCAAATATTAAATGCTTCCTGCTCATCCAATTGTATATTCTTCCACTTCTCAAAATCACTTTTTGTTGCTTTTCTTACAATTGCCTTTAAGGGAGTTTCAATTTCCTCAGACTTAATATATTGTACTGGCACTACTACCTTTCCAATATCTAATCCCAGAGATGTTTTTACAATACACAAATCACCAATATCTAAAATATACTTGGCACTCTTAAAATAATATACAATATCAGAACTATAAAATTGTATACCAACTATCTTTGGCATGATTAATCACCTAACCGAATAAAAAAATTTTCCAAAAGCGTGTTTTTGTTAATATGTCTTTTTAGCTCTTCTGGAATTATAGATAGATATTCTAAAATATTCATAAGGTTATTTTCAGAATAATATTGGGCATATCTTTTTATGGCATTGATTTCTTCCTGAAAAACCAGGTACTTAATATTCATATCTTTCTTTAAATAAAGTATATCCCGAAACCATAATATCATCACCTCGACAAAATATAAAAAATTATCATTAATCTCCGGGAAATAATTTTCGGGGTTAAATATGCAATCAAGCATATCCACGGGTCTCAATTGTGCTATTTGCTTTATATATGTTTTTTGTAATGTTATCTTTTGCTTGTCAGCAATTCTTTGCATCACTATTCCCGGACTTCCATATGATAGTTTTATTATTTCTTTCAGCTGCTTTTCATCTAAATTGAGCTCTTTCTGACGTAACAATATTTCAAGCTGCTGTCTATTGGACAGGGGTTTAAATGACAGCTTGCAACAGCGAGATAAAATAGTAGGCAATATAGAGTCAGGAAAGGCGGTAATTAAAACCAAGACAGCATATCCCGGGGGCTCTTCTAAAACCTTTAATAATGAATTTGATGCCTCTAAAGTCATCTTATCAGCTTCGTCAATTATATAAACTTTTTTCTTATTCTCTATAGGCTGATAAAAAATATTGCTCTTTAATTCTCTTATTTTCTCTATTTTTATAACCGAATCAACCGGAGATATAATATCAACATCAGGATTGGTACCCTTTTCAATAGTAAGGCATGCTGAACATTTGTTACATGGATTTTGCTCGTTGGATAGATTTTTACAGTTAATTGCCTTGCTAAAAGCAATAGCAACTGATTTTTTTCCAATGCCGTCTTTTCCGGCAAAAAGATAAGCCTGCCCAACTTTATTGTATTTTATTCTATTTTTTAATATTGTAATGGGTTTTTCATGCCCAATTATTTCTCTAAAATCAATCATAACTTATCTAATATGTTCTTATGTACTTTCTTTAATATAATTTAAATCTTTAAAGATATTTGTTTTTGATACTTTTCGGAAAGCTTCCCATTCAATATATTAATAATATCTTTTAATACACAATTAATCTCGCGATTGGCATCAATAATTTTAATTCTTTTAGAATTACTTGCAGCGATAAAGTGATAACCATCTCTTACCCGGTCTAAAAACAATTCCCCTTTTATTTTTTTTTGCTGAATAAATTCATCTTCAAATCGCATTTCTTTCCCTTTGTTATATTCAGTTGAACGTTGCAATCCTATTTCAGTGTCTACATCTAAATAAAAAGTAACATCAGGAATAATATTTTCTACAGCAAAACTATTCAGGTAATCTATTATCTGCATATCAATTCCACGTCCATATCCCTGATAAGCAGTTGTAGAATCAAAATAACGGTCAGTTATAACAATAGAGCCTCTTTCCAAGGCTGGTTGTATATTAACTCTTACATTCTCAGACCGGGAAGCAGCAAATAGCAATAATTCTGCCTTGTATCCTAAACCTTCACTATCTCTTTCCAGCAATATTTCACGTATTTTATCAGCAGCCAATGTGCCACCAGGTTCCTTGGTTAGAAAAACATCAAAACCATTTTGTAAGATGGTTTCATAAACCATTCTGGAAATAGTGGTTTTGCCTGAACCTTCAAACCCTTCTAATGAAATAAAAAATCCCTTTTTATTGTGTTCTATCTTGTTCATCTTCATCTTCTTCTTCAATCATGGCTTTCAATAAGTCCCTCATAGTAACAATTCCTACTAAATAACCGTCACGCACTACGGGCAAATGATGTATTCTATTTCGGATTAGCAAATCCGCTGCCATTACCTCATTATCATCTTCATTGATAGTGATAATATTTTTTTTCATGAACTCTTCGACTTTGTAATTGGCATATTCCTTTAATTTTTTTGAAAGCTGTATAAATTCGGTAATAAAAGAATTACTATTTATTATACCCAGATAATTTGGTAAAAGTTCTTTGATAATATCATGCTGGGAAATAAAACCGATAACTTTTTGTTGATTATCTACTATGGGAATCCCGTTAATTCGTTGTATAGCCATTATCTTTATTACTTCTTCCAAAGGGCATTCAGGTATTACACTTATTGTATTTTTTAACATAATATCCTTAATTTTCACTCTGTCTACCTACTTTTTTATTTTAATTCAGATATCTTGATACAAGAAAGACATTTGATGACATCTTTTTGAGTGTGGAACTCTTCTTCATCTGTTAAGGCGCTAGCTAATCCACAAGCCATGGCAAATTTGATTATATCAGCTATATCTTCTTTTTTCTCCTGTACAAGTTTAATTGCAAAGCCAGCAATTACAGCCTCGGCAGTCCCCACAATATTAACTGCTTGCTGTTTAATGCTTTCAGCAAGCCACACCTTGTCTGTAGTAGCTATGATATCCTTGGTATCCTGGTATGATATCACCGCTATCTGAATGCCGCGATTAACAATCTCATGAGCAATATTTATTGCTGCCTCCTGGCTATCTACCTGCCTGTTAAAAACTCGATTTTTTGAAGCCCGCAAATCTGGTTTGGCTAAAAAAGGTTTTGCTTCTATTCCTTTTTCGAAAGATGCTCCAGGGGCATCTAAAATAGTTTGCACATTTTTTTCGTGAGCTATTTCAATTAACTGTCGGTAAATATCATCAGGTACATCTTTGGGAAGGCTTCCTGAAAGTGCCACAATTTTGCTTTGGGACATTACCCGGGAAAATATTGCTATAAATCTATCCAGATCATGTTTTGCTATTTTTGGACCCGGATCACTCAATAAGGTGTGAGTTTTTTTCTCCTGTTCAATAATTATTAAATTTGTTCTGGTCTCTTCCTCGATATGCCAGAAATTAGTGGTAATTCCATATTCTCGAAGCTGTTCAGCAATAAAATGACCGGCATGGCCACCCAATAAACCTATTGCCATAGTATCCAGGTCAAAAACGCTTATTGCTTTTGAAATATTTATACCCTTACCTCCGGGAATCCTAGAGACTCTTTTTACTGAATTGTACTCATTAGGTACAAATTGATTAAGTTCCATAGTGATATCAAGTGCAGGATTGAGAGTTACTGTTGTTATCATTAATTCAATTCCCCTGTGAAAAATTCGAACTTATATGTACTTCTTATAAAAGTCTTCATAAATTATAACTTAATTAAAAAAAATTATCAAAAATCTCAATTGTTTAACCCGCTTTGTCTAAAAAAAATATTGATTCTTTTTTGCGGGTGTAAACAATTTTATTAGAACTATACCCCCTATAAATCCTCCAATATGAGCAAACCAGGCTACTCCTGCATTAGCTCCCTGCACAGATAAGGCTGACAAACCATAGAAAATTTGAAAAACAATCCAGAGACCCAATACAAACAAGGCTGGCATCCTAATTAACCTAATAAAAAAACCAAAGAAAACAAGGGTTGTAATCCTTGCTTTTGGAAAAAGAATAAAATAAGCCCCTAACACTCCAGCTACCGCCCCGCTTGCTCCAATCATTGGTACATTCGAATAAGGATTTATTAAGACTTGTGTTAGGGCAGCAATAATACCTGAGAGGAAATAAAATATTATAAAACGAAACTTACCAAGATAATCTTCGATATTATTACCGAATATCCAAAGATATAACATATTGCCAAAAAGATGAACAAAACTCCCATGCATAAACATGGAGGTAGCAATATTTAAATAAACAGGGGTAGGACCATAAGGGACAATATTTATACCCTGACTTATTTCATAGGGAATAAGTCCAAATGAATAGATAAATTGCATACTATCTGTGACTACATATACCTGATAATAATAGATAAGACAGTTAATTATAATAAAAAAAATAGTAATAACAGGTATTTTACTAGTTGGCATATCATCCCAAAGTGGAAACATTATTTAACTTATTATCAGAATAAAACAATTCTGAAATTCCCCCATTCAAGAATATTTATAAAATTTTTGCTCTCATCATCTTCCAGGTTGAATTAGTTTTTAATTATAACATAATCATAGTAAAAACCCATAGGCATATTATTAATATGTTAGTTTTAATGTCATTTTACTTTATAAATGCAATTCCCAACTATCCAATAGCAGATTTTATTATTTGATATTAATCAGAATCATAAATATATTCAAATGGAGGGGATTTTGATATGTTATACTGATAAAGAATATATTCCAATATTCTTTTTGCGGCCTGTCCATCTCCGTAGGGAGATTTATTTATCACCATTTTTTTGTATTCAGCTTGATTTAAAAGCAATCTTTCAATTTCTTTTTCTATATTTTCAGTAGTAGTTCCCACTAATTTTGCAGCTCCAATTTTGACTACTTCCGGTCTTTCTGTTTCTGTTCTTAATATTAAGACTGGTTTACCCAGTGCCGGGGCTTCTTCCTGTATCCCCCCTGAGTCAGTCAAGACCAGGGTAGATAAAGACATGATATTAGCCATTTCCTGATAATCCAGTGGCTCAGATAAAATAATACTTTCCTCTTTTTGTAAATACTTGAAGACAATATTTCGAATTTTTGGATTTTTATGAATTGGAAAAACTATTACCATATTTGTATGTTTATCAATTATTTTTAATAATGCCCGAGAAAGATTTACAAGTGATTCTCCCCAATTTTCACGCCTGTGCATTGTAACTAATAACAACTTTTTCCCGCTGGCAATCGCGTTATTTATTCTGTTATTTGAAAATAAAAAACCCTTATCCTGCATTAACATTAATGCATCTATTACCGTATTTCCTGATAAAAAAATCTTATCCTTTGTAACTCCCTCTTTAAGTAAATCCTGTACAGCATTTTTAGTTGGTGCAAAATGATAGTCAGCCAAAACAGTTGTTAATCTTCTATTCATCTCTTCTGGATAGGGATAATATTTTTTTGCTGTTCTTAGTCCTGCTTCAATATGCCCCACTTTTATTTTTTGGTAAAAAGCAGCAAGTGCACCTGAAAATGTGGTAGTTGTATCTCCTTGAACCAGGACTATATCTGGCTGGCTCTTCTGGAGCACTTTCTCTAATTTTATTAATAGCTGGGAATTAATTTTAGACAAGGATTGTCCGTGTTTCATTATATTCAAGTCAAAATCAGGATGAATTTTGAAAAGTTTAATCATTTGGTCCATCATTTCCCGATGTTGGCCAGATAATATAATTATCGGCTTTACCAATTCCGGGTATTTTCTAGCCTCTTTTATTACAGGATACATCTTAATCGTTTCAGGTCTGGTTCCAAAAATAAATGCTATTGATATTTTTTTATTCTTTTTTACCTTCATAATAAATAACTTCCACTTTTGCCTCTCTTAGCAATTTCCTGGCCAATTCGTCAGGATAATTTTTCCGAAAAAAGATTTTTACAATTCCGGCATTGATTATCATTTTAACGCAGGTTATACAGGGTTGTTCAGTACAGTATAGATAGCTACCTTCTATACTTATACCATACATAGCAGCCTGAATGATAGCATTTTGTTCAGCATGCAAACCCCTGCATAATTCCTGGTGTTCACCGGAGGGAATGCTCAATTTTTCTCGCAAACAGCCGACCTCTTCACAGTGAGCTAATCCTCGAGGTGCACCATTGTATCCGGTAGCCAGAATTCTTTTTTCCTTAACAATTACTGCTCCAACTTTTCTGCGTAAGCAGGTTGACCTACTGGCAACCAAGCTGGTAATTTCCATAAAATATTCATCCCAGGAAGGCCTGGACATTGTTAACCTCCAAAATTAAAACAGTATACAGTATTATGTATACCGTATAACGTTAAATACAGTATCGAGTATATAGTATGTAGTATTGAGTCTAAGATAAGAAGAAACAATAACTAACAGATGAAAACAGTGTTCTTATCTTGTTCTTTTACTAACTACAAACTACTAACGACTAACTACTAAGATAGTATCGAGTCCAGAATACTCGATACTAATTTTATTTCGTTCCAAACAGACGATCTCCGGCATCTCCCAATCCTGGTACTATATAGGCATGACTGTTTAACCCTTCATCTATGGTGGCTGTATATATTGTCACCTCAGGAAAATTCTCATGCATTACCTTAATTCCCTCCGGTGCTGCTACAAGGCACATAAATTTTATATTTGATTTAGTATACTTCTTAACGTATTCTATAGTAGCAACAGCAGTACCTCCAGTTGCCAGCATAGGGTCTACCACAATAATATCACGTTTATCTATATCTTTTGGTAATTTAGCATAATAACTAACTGGCATTAAGGTTTCAGGGTCGCGATACATACCGATATGGCCGACCTTGGCAGAAGGAATAAGCTTTAATATTCCATCAACCATTCCCAAACCTGCTCTCAGGATAGCTATAATTGCAACTTTTTTCCCTGATATTATCCTACCTTTTGTTTTAGCAATTGGCGTTTCAATATTAATCTCTTTCAGCTCTATGTCGCGCGTTACTTCATAAGCCATCAAATTAGAGAGCTCATCAACTAAGTCCCGAAAATCCTTTACATCTGTTTTTTTATCTCTTAACATAGTCAATTTGTGTTGAATTAAGGGATGGTCAAGAATAACAACGTCCTTCAAAATAAATCCTCCTTCAATAAGCTTTATTATTTTAATTTATTAATGCATGTTGATTAATTTTACTAATTAATTTGTTGTTTATTTGTCCTGAGAAAAGTTGTCTATTTTTTTAATTCTAACAAGATGACGGTCTTCATTACTAAATTTTGTATTGAGCCAGATCTGGGCAATATCTTTAGCCAGACCTATTCCAATTACCCTTCCACCCATGGTTAAAATGTTTGATTTATTATGCTCACGTGTCATCCTGGCGGAAAAAGTGTCATGGCACAAGGATGCTCTAATCCCTTTGACTTTATTTGCCGCTATAGACATTCCAATCCCTGTACCGCAAATTAAAATCCCACATTCAAAATTACCTTCAATTACAGCCTCACAAACTTTAAAGGCATAATCAGGATAATGAACTGGTTTTCTGTCATTACAGCCAAAATCCTGGTAGGAATAACCCGCTTCTTTTAAGAAATCAATGATACCAGTTTTTAAATCATATCCACCATGGTCACTGGCAATAGCAATATTATTCATGTTAAGATTCCTTTCTTAATTTTATTATTAATCTATTGGTTACTTGTTCTATCCTTTCGCATATGAGCTCATAAAAAAACATGCTTTTACCATAAGGGTCCTCTATTTCTTGATTTGGAATACTTTTGAGATTATTGCAATATGATTGAAATAGATACATTTTGTGGGTTTCTTTAGGAAATTGCCTTTTAAGAAACTGTAATTGATAATGGGTCATTGTTAAAATATGAGAAGATTTGTATATAATATCCATGCTAACCGGCTTTGACCGATATGCCTTGATGTCTATTCCACGTTTGGCCATACAGACAATAGTCTCCCGGGTTGGTGGAATACCTTCTATTGCAGAAACTCCCGCTGAATCAGAATCATATTTTAAATTTGTAGCATACTTTTGTTTCAATTTTTTAAATAAAAAATTGGCCATAACACTTCGGCAGGTATTTCCGGTGCAAACAAATAGAATTTTATTTTTTTTCAATTAAATCTCCTGAATTATGCAAAGTAAAAATTTTTTATCTATCACACTAATTTTTCAGGTCAGGGCTACAATAACCCGGTCATTTTGATAATAATCACGAAATACTAATATCTTATCCTGGAAATTTCCAGCATTTTTAATCATTCTGGATACAGCCTCTTTCTGTTTGTGTCCTATTTCCAATGCCAAAAAACTATTTCTCTTTTTTAAATATTTTGAAGATTGTTTCATAATTTTCTGGTAATAATCCAAGCCTTTTATTCCACCAAAAAGAGCCTTTTTTGGTTCATAATGATATACTTCTTCTGGTAAATTCGAAAATTCTGATTTGCTAATATAAGGCGGGTTTGATATTATTCCATCAAAACAAAGAGAGCTATTTAGACTTTGCGTTTCAAAAAAATCTCCATATAAAAAAGTAACCTTAGTCTCACAGGAGAACCTTTTTGCGTTTTCTTGCGCTAATTTAATTGCTTTATTTGAAATATCAGAGGCATAAAAATGAATATCCTTACTGGTATTTTGAAAATAATAACAGATAGATATAGGTATAACGCCTGAACCTGTTCCAATGTCCAGAAAATATAATTTAGTCCTATCCGGCATTGATTCGATTAATTTGATTATTTCTTCCACCAAAATTTCTGTTTCAGGGCGGGGTATAAATATACTTTTTCTCAACTTAAATTCCATTCCCATAAAATTTTGAAACCCGGTAATATATTGTAATGGAATGCCTTTCGCTCTTTCTTCTATCCAGTCATAATATCGCTTTTTATCTCCGGGAGAAACATTTAAAAAACGATTCAATAATAAGTCAAATCTTTCTTTTTTTAAAAGATAACTTAATAATATTAGGGATTCTTCGTCCGCCCTGCTTCTACCACTTTTCCTTAATATTACTTCACCTTCGGCTAAAATTTCTCCGATTTTTTTATTTTTTTTATCACTATTTTTAATAATCGAAATAGACATTTATTTGTTTTCCTTAAAAGATGCAACTATATCATCCAGGTCACCATCAAGCATTTCTTCCAAATTATGGAAATTTTTATTAATTCTATGGTCGGTAACCCGATTTTGTGGAAAATTATAAGTCCTTATTCTTTCACTCCGGTCTCCAGTACCTACCTGTTTTTTTCTTTGATTGTCAATTTCTTGATTCTGTTCACTTTGTAATCTATCAAGTAACCGGGCTCTTAACACTTTTAGGGCTTTTTCCTTATTCTTGTGCTGTGATTTCTCGTCCTGACAGGTTACCACAATACCAGTAGGCAAATGGGTTATCCTTACCGCAGAATCAGTAGTATTTACACTTTGTCCTCCGGGTCCTGTGGAACGGAAACGGTCAATTTTTAAGTCGTTGGGATTAATCTCCATCTCAATATCTTCTGCTTCTGGTAGAATAGCAACAGTTATTGTAGAAGTATGAATCCTGCCTCCTGATTCAGTTACTGGTATCCGCTGTACTCTATGCACTCCGCTTTCCTGTTTTAACGTTCCAAAAACATTCTGCCCTGAAATACCAAAAATAATTTCTTTAAACCCGCCAATTTCTGTAGGGTTGGAGTTTATAATTTCTATTTTCCATTGATTTCTCTCAGCAAATCGAGAATACATACGAAACAAATCACTTACAAAAAGAGCCGCTTCATTTCCACCGGCTCCTGCCCTTATTTCTACAATAATATCCTTCTTGTTTCGTGGGTCTTCCGGGTATAATAATTCATTCAATTCTTCAATAATTCTTTCTTTTTGTTTGGCAAGTGATGCTATTTCTTCGTCAATCATTTTTGTAAGCTCTAAATCGTTTTCTCCTTTTTTTAAGTGTTTGTTCTCTTGAATTTCTTTTTCTATATCCTTATATTGATGGTACAACTGAACAGTCCGGGCAATTTCGCTATGTCTTTTTGCTAATTTTTGAAACTGCTCCTGAACAGCAATAATTTTAGGATTCGAAAGGCGCTGATTTAAATCTTTATATTCTTTTTCTATCTCTTCGAGTTCTTTAAACATGTTATTCACTACCTTTTTTTAATCTGAAAGATACTTGCCCAACATTGTAAAATACGGGTTTCTTTTCATATTTTGGCCCTTGATGACTCATTATTCTATAATATTTTAATTGTTCTCTTTTTTCCAGGGGTGACCACAGGTCATTTCCCCTTCAGGACACGGTCCTATCAAACAAGGTGGGCCGGCATCTTTGAAAATAAGCGGTGCTTCCTTTTTTGCTAATCGCAACATTTGGATAGCCAGTTCTCTTATTTCCCACTGAGCCCTATTGCAGCACCTCAGCTTGAAAAAATGAATTAATTCCCTGGCATTAGCTGTAAAAATAATACTGGTGCCTACTGCCTGTGGTAAAATGTAACGTGCATCTTCAGCAGGGACACCTTTCTCCAGCATTTCCAGATATAAATTATAACTATTATTAATAAGGTTTTTAAACTTTCTTAATATAATCCCATTATTCTGAATCTTTCTTGGTATAATATATTGCTGTTCTTTACCAACTTTAACATATCTCTGGCTTCTCTGCGAAAAGGAAGCAATACGATGACGAACTAACTGATGTGAGCAAGTACGGGAGATATTTTCGATGCTAAAAGTAAATGATACGTGTTCTAAAACAGAATAATGCCCTAATTTCATAATTTTTTTAATTAGATTATCCTGTTTTTCCTTGTCTATTGCTTCTGCTATTTCCTGAATATTTCTGGAAGAATAACAGAGTCGAGCTGCTTGTGCTACCATCTTTTCAATATTTTTGGAATAATTTATAAGTTGTACTCTCATTTATACTCATTCCTTTTCTAAAGATTCGCTCTTTTTTGATTTATTCATAACCTGGTGATGCTGCCGGCATCTTGCCTCATAACTCTCTTTGGCGCCTATTAATATAGTGGGGTCATTATAATCAGCTGGCTTGCCATCTACCAGCCTCTGAGTACGAGCAGCAGGTTTACCACAGATCATACATATTGCGTGTAATTTATCCACGTATTCAGCAATCGCCAGTAATTTCGGCATAGGTCCGAAAGGCTCTCCTCTAAAATCCTGATCAAGCCCGGCAACAATAACACGTTTTCCATTGTCAGCTAAAAACTGGGAAACATTAATAATATTTTCATCAAAAAACTGTGCCTCATCAATTGCAATAACATCAATATTTTTTTCTACCATTTTTAAAATATCTTTAGAATGCTTGACACAGTTAGCCTCTATCTTGCTGCCATTATGAGAATAAATATATTGAACATGATATCGGTTGTCTATCATCGGTTTAAATATTTCTACTTTTTTTCTGGCAATCTGCACACGTCTTATTCTTCTTATCAATTCTTCACTTTTACCGCTAAACATACTTCCGCATATTATTTCAATACTTCCTCCGGCACAGGTTTCATGCATCTCAATTCCCTCCATTATTTTCTATATGGGAGCAAGTTTTTTTATTAAAAATCGCACAGGATATAAGCTGGAAGAAATTTCTAAGTAATAATAAAAAACAGAGCGATTGCTCTGTTTTTTATTATTACTTTTTCTAATTTCTAAAAATTTTTCATTATCGACTAAACCATTACCTATTATTCTTTTTGGTTAGCCTGATTGTCATCTTCCCCTGCTTCTTCAGAAGCTTGTTCAAGGTTGTATCTTCTATTAAATTTTTCCACTCTACCGGCAGAATCAAATATTTTTTGCTTACCGGTAAAAAAGGGATGACAGGCAGAGCATACTTCTACACGAATATCCTTTTTAGTTGAACGGGTTTCAAAAGTATTCCCACATGCACAAACCACTGTAGCTTTGTCATATTTGGGATGAATCTCTTTTTTCATTTTTTTTCACCTTCATTCTTATTAATACCCTAAAATTTCGAAAAAATTATATCACAACTGGAATAAACCGTCAAAACAAATTACTTTTTAATCATTTGAAATTAAAACTACTTAATTTCCTAAAATATAATAATAAACTTTAAAATAACCCTTGCAACAGATTTTTTATCTATTATTATTTTCGTCTTTAATGGTATTTAGAAAATCAATGTTACTTTTAGTCTTTTTCAATTTATTTAATAATAAGCTTATCGCGTCGATAGTACTTTGATTTGACAATGCTCTTCTCATAAGCCAGGCCTTACTCAGGGAGTCTGCATCTAATAATAATTCTTCCCTTCTGGTACCTGAACGTTTAATATCAATTGCCGGGAAAATTCTACTATCAGCTATTTCTCGGTCAAGACGTAATTCCATATTCCCGGTGCCTTTAAATTCTTCAAAAATAACATCATCCATCCGGCTACCGGTTTCAACTAATGCCGTTGCCAGTATAGTTAAACTGCCACCTTCTTCAATATTTCTGGCGGCCCCAAAAAATCTCTTGGGAAAATATAAGGCAGTAGAATCCAAGCCCCCTGATAAGGTCTTACCACTTGTAGGAATATTCAGATTATAAGCCCTGGCCAATCTGGTGATGCTATCCAGTAAAATTACTACATCATGCTTCAGTTCTACCAGTCTTTTTGCCCTTTCCAGGACAATCTCTGCTACTTTAATGTGATTATTAATTGGCTGATCGAAAGTAGAGCTAATCACTTCAGCGTTATGAACAGAACGTCTCATCCCGGTGACTTCCTCCGGTCTTTCATCAATCAATAAAATCATTAAAGTAGTTTCCGGGTGGTTTGCAGTTATTCCATTGGCAATTTTTTCCAATAAAATTGTTTTACCAGCTTTTGGAGGTGAAACAATTAATCCTCTTTGCCCTTTTCCAATAGGGGCAAATAAATCAATTACCCGGGTAGAAAGTTCGTATGGTTTTGTTTCCAATGCAAACTTCTTATCAGGAAAAAGGGGAGTGAGGTTTTCAAAATCAATACGGTCCTTGGAAATTTCAGGGTCCTCATGGTTAACTGCTTCAACCTTTAGCAGTGCGAAGTAACGTTCTCCCTCTTTTGGATAGCGAACCTGTCCGGAAACAATATCGCCATTGCTTAAATTGAATCTTTTAATTTGTGACGGAGATATATATATATCATTAGTGCTGGGTAAATAGCCACCTGTACGCAGGAAACCAAAACCTTCTTTCATAATATCTAATATTCCCTCTGAAAACATATACCCTTTTTTTTCTGTTTGTGCCTTCAAAATATTAAAAATTAAGTCAGTCTTTTTCATACGTGCGCAGTTGTTAATATCATATTCATTTGCAATCTTACATAATTCATTAATTTTCATTTCTTTTAATTCATTTAGTTCCAAAATAAAACCCCCTCAAGCTTTTGGTAATTTTTAAGTTATAAGTAAATTTGCATATTAGTAAATAGAGCAGTTATTTACATATTTATAATCACTATTTTTTGTTCTTACATAATAATCTTCTTTAATAATTCTATAATAATTCATGCAAATCCTATGAGGAAACATAACTTTTATCAACAAAATTTACTTGAATTCAATTGCCCTCAGATAAATGTTCAAAATTGTACATATTAATCCAACAACATTAACATATCCAATGATAACATTCACTTATTAAAGAAAATATAGTGGGACAAATTTCATGAAGAATAACCCTGGAGTTATTTTTATAATAAAATTATATCACTTCCTTTGAAAAAGGCAATACTTTTTGACATTTTTTTGCATTTTATAATTATTTAAAGAGAACTATTTTGAATCTATTTATTTAATGCTTGCAAAATTAATTCATAATCACTTAATTTATCCAGATCAATCATCATTTCAGGATAATTTACCATAATAGCTTTTACCGGGTACCCTACTATTTCAGCAGCCCTATCCTCAATTTCCTGTATAGTAAGACACTTGAATAGGTACTTAATAATAAACTTTGCCCCTAATAAGGCAGCATATTTTAGAATATCCTTCCTTTTTTGAAAAACTTCATCTAACAGCGCCTTATTTGTAGTGAATAGGGAACTTGACATCATTACCATATTTCCACCACAGAAAGTACCTTCCTTTAAACTGGCATAAGAACGAATGGTTTGAGGAAATTTTTTTATTATCAGTTCTTTTTTTATAACAGGATAATACAAAAAAGCTTCATAGTTTTGGCATTCTTCAATAAAATCATCAATCATTTTACCGGTAATCAAAGGTACATCTGATGTTAATATCATAATCTTCTCGTCATTATTTATATGAGAAATACCAATATTTACATTCTCCACAATTGAATCAGTAGCATCTATTATTTGACTCACTTTTTCCCCAATATGTGGCATCAGTTCTATTTTTGGGCCAATGACATAAACATTCTGTATGTCCTTTGCCTCATTCAAGGCATCAACAACATATTCTACCATAGGGATATTGTTTATCATCAACAATGCCTTATTGTATATTTTGTGGTTATTCTCTAATGGTTTTGCATTTTCCCCACCGGCAAGAATCAAAGCATCCATCTATTACTCCAAATATAATCTTTTCTATGCACCCTTCTCAGAAGTACTGGCATTTTTTATTGCTGCTTCAATAAAGCTTACAAACATTGGATGAGGGTTATTTGGCCTGGATTTAAATTCAGGATGAAATTGCATTCCAATAAACCAGGGATGATTTTTAAGTTCAAAGATTTCAACTAAATTATTCTCTAAATTAACTCCACTAAATATTATACCACTTTGCTCAAATTTTGACAAAAAATCATTGTTAAATTCATAGCGATGGCGATGTCTTTCTTTTATTGTAGCTTTTTTATAGATTTGATAAGCACGGGTATCGGGTTTCAACTTACAATCATAATTTCCCAGTCGCATGGTACCACCTTTATCAAAAACTTTCTTCTGCCTTTCCATTAATACCAGGATTGGATATGGGGTTTCGATATCAAATTCCAAGCTATTAGCTCTGATTAAATCCAGTTCATTTCGAGCAAATTCTACCAGGGCACATTGCATCCCCAGACATATTCCCATAAATGGTATTTTATTAATCCTTGCATGCTGAATTGCCTCAATTTTACCCTCAATTCCTCTTATCCCAAAGCCACCTGGGATAAGAATTCCATTAATCCCTTCCAGTAATTTTTTTGTATCATTTTTTAGTAAAAAATCCGAATCCATCCTTTTAATATTAATCTTACATTTATGATAGATACCGGCATGAATAAGAGCTTCATTAATACTCATATAAGCATCTTTTAAGCGTATATATTTCCCTATAACCCCTATAACAATTTCTTTCTCCGGGTGATTGAGACGATGCACCATCTCTCGCCATTGCTGTAAATCAGGGTTTTTATCCGGTAATTTTAACATATTTACTAATAAATCACCTAATTTTTGCTCCTCCAATACAATAGGAACCTCATAAATAGAATCCACATCTCTCATTTCTATAATGCCGTTTTTAGGGATATCACAAAATAATGATATTTTTTCTTTCACTGACTCGGTAAGCCTGGATTGTGAACGGCAAATCAGCAAATCCGGTTGAATTCCAATTCCTCTTAATTCTTTTATACTATGCTGTGTGGGTTTTGATTTTATTTCTTTTGCTGCTTTTAAGTAGGGGAAGAATGAAACATGAATATATAATACATTTTCTTTGCCAATATCATTTCTAAATTGTCTGATAGCTTCCAGGAAAGGAAGTCCTTCAATATCCCCAATTGTACCACCTATCTCAACAATTATTACATCAAGAGGCATTTGTCCAGGTTTGTTTAATCTTTTGATGCTGGTTTTTATCTCATCCGTAATATGTGGTATTATTTGAACAGTTTTCCCTAAAAAATCTCCGTGTCTTTCCTTTGAAATGACTGTATTGTAAATTTTCCCCGTAGTGATAGTATTGTCCCTGGTTAAATTGATATCAATAAACCGCTCATAATGACCCAGGTCTAAATCTGTTTCGGCTCCATCTTCGGTAACAAATGCTTCTCCATGCTGGAATGGACTCATGGTCCCCGCATCAACATTGAGATACGGGTCATGTTTTTGAATAGAAACCCTTAAACCTCTACTTTTTAAAATTCTACCAATAGAGGCAGCTGTAATCCCCTTACCAATGGAGGATACAACTCCACCAGTTATAAAAATGTATTTTGTCATATTTTTCCCCTGTTCATATTACTTTAAAACAGTATTCAATATTAATATAGTTTTTAGTTCTTGGTTTATAGTTTTTAGTTAAATACAAAATAATAAAATTCAAAGAAAACTTATTGCAACAAAAGAAAAAATAGTATAAATATTTGGGATTAATTGAATTAACCATTCTTACATTCTTGCATTCTTGCATCATTGCATTTTATTGCTCTTGCAATATTCCATCCTTCCATTAATCCATTCTTGTAAAACTATTTATACCCGGCATTGCTCTTCACTAAAAAATAAAATTCGTAAACAAAAAACGTTTTTATAATTAACTAAATATCAACACTGATTTTATTTTGTTTTTTAAGTTTTTTTGACTCAATACCCAATGCTGAATACTCGATACTACTTACTCAAGATATATTGCACACCTATAATAATTTGTAAGACTCCAATATTATAATAGGAAATAGAAAAAAAGATAAGGCTTATGGAAAAATTTTTTTAAATTTTGTATAAAAGTTTTAAAAATCAGTAATTTAAAACATAAATAGTTGTTTTTTCTGGAAGGTTTGCTTCAGTTATATCAAAAAATTCTTCACCAACCATTTTTATGTTTTGTTTTTTATTAAGAAATACAGATAAAGGATCAATCGACCATTTAATCGCCTCAGTTTTATAATGCATTGGAATAACAATCTTTGGTTTAAGCTGATTAATTACCTGTTCTGCTTGAATATGATTAATTGTGAAATATCCACCCACTGGTATAAATAAAATATCAACATGTTCTATTTGTGTTAATTGCTCATTTTCTAATATATGTCCCAAATCACCAAGATGGCATAATGTTAAATTATCAGTTCTAATTTGAAAAATAGTATTATCTCCTCTGTATTTGCCATAAACACTGTCATGATATGATGAAATACCTTTAAAAATAATTTTGTGTGTATCACGTTTAACCAGTCCCTTTAAGACAACGGGCTTCCCTTTAATTCCCATGGTATTATTGTGGTCATAGTGTTCGTGACTTATAGTAATTATGTTAATCTTTTCTTTTGTCATACGATAACCCAATGTTTCATCAAAAGGATCAGTTAAAATATTTA
>Ga0334898_1001267_pt1 | contig 29926 bp, 25 predicted proteins | sample GraSluR3_MG_10_FD_207228 | JGI IMG/M metagenome (GOLD analysis project Ga0334898, IMG submission 207228) | Sludge microbial communities from methane-producing bioreactor in Wageningen University, Netherlands - Granular Sludge_3_08-R3 | ecosystem: Engineered > Bioreactor > Anaerobic >... | reverse complement strand
ACCCTTTCCTTCATTTCTTTAGCAGCTTTATTAGTAAAAGTTATCGCTAAAATAGAAAAAGGTGAAATTCCTAATTCTTTAATTAAATATGCAACTTTATAAGTTAAAACTCTAGTTTTACCACTACCAGCACCCGCTAAAATTAAAAGGGGGCCATTTGTATAAGTAACTGCTTCCTTTTGTTGCTCATTTAAATCAGTTAAATTCATTAATCAATTCCCCCTATTCTTCATCTGTCAAAATAATTATATCACGTATAATTATAGACTTAAAGATTAATTATATCAAAATTAATAATTTTTAATGTTTTTCTTTTGTGCGGGCACTTAATTTTACTTAAAGAATATAATAGTTATGGAAGAGTAAAGGAGGTTTATAATGAGAAAAATTATTATTTCCACGATTATTTTGGTTGGCATCATGGTTACTGCTTTTTCCCTTGTTTATAAGTATACTAAAAAAAGCAATTTAACTACCATTAAATTAGCCGAAGTTACACATAGTATTTTTTATGCGCCGCAATATGTAGCTATAAGCGAGGGTTTCTTTGAAGAAGAAAAATTAGAAATTGATCTTATATTAACCCCAGGTGCAGATAAAGTAATGGCCGCTGTTTTATCTGGTGATGTTGATATTGGTTTTTCCGGTCCAGAAGCAACCATTTATGTTTATAATGGTGGCGAAAAAGATTATGTTGTTACTTTCGCTCAATTAACAAAACGTGATGGTTCTTTTATTGTTTCTCGTAAAAAAATTAATAATTTTACCTTAGATGACTTAAAAGGAAAATATGTTATTAGTGGCCGAAAAGGCGGTATGCCAGAAATGACTTTTGAATGGGCCTTAAAACAACATGGTATTGATCCAAAAAAAGATCTTTTTATTGACACTAGTGTTGACTTTGCTGCTATGCAAGGAGCATTTATTGGGGGCACTGGTGATTTTGTAACATTATTTGAACCAGTAGCATTACAACTAGAAAAACAACAATTTGGCTATGTGGTCGCATCAGTTGGTGCTTTAAGTGGTGAAACACCTTATACTGCTTATAATGCCCGTAAAAGTTATATAAAAGAGAATCCAGAAATTATCCAAAGTTTTACTAATGCTATTAATAAAGGATTAAAATTTGTAGCTGAAAATAATGCTGAAACAATTGCTAAAAGCATTTATGAGTTTTTCCCTGATATGTCTATGAATGATTTAATCGCTGTAACCCAAAGATATAAAGACCAAGATACCTGGAATGATAATACTTATTTAAAGGAAGAAGCATTTAATCGTTTACAAGAAATAATGATTAATGCTGGCGAATTAACTAAAAAAGCTCCCTATGCCAATTTAGTTGATAATTCTTTTTCGAAATAAGGATAATATGAAAAAAATATTAGAAATAAAAAATCTAAATAAAAAGTATCACCAAAAAACTGGTGAAATAGAAGCCATTAAAAATGTTTCACTAACCATTAATGAAGGCGAATTTATAGCAATTGTTGGTCCTTCTGGTTGTGGTAAATCAACTATTCTTTCTATTATTTGTAATATTGAAAAAAAATCAAACGGAATAATAAAATTTATAAAAAAAGATTTTAAAATAGGGTATATGTTACAAGACGATACCCTATTCCCTTGGTTAACAGTCCTTGATAATTGCCTTCTTGGTTTAGAAATTAATAAAAAATTAACTAAAGAAAACAAAGAAAAAATAATTAGTTTATTAACAACTTATGGTTTAAGCGATTTTATTTATTGTTATCCAAAGACACTTTCTGGTGGCATGAGACAACGAGTCGCTTTGATTCGAACCCTAGCTCTTAATCCAGATATTTTATTATTAGATGAGCCGTTTTCTGCTTTAGATTATCAAACTAGATTAGCTGTTTCTGATGATGTTTATAAAATTATAAAAAAAGAAAACAAAACAACTATTATGGTTACCCATGATATTGCCGAAGCTATTAGTATGGCTGATAAAATAATTGTTTTATCCAAACGACCAGCTACTATTAAAAATATTTATAATATTAACTTATCTAATAAATCAAATCCAATTGAAAACCGTAAAGCTAAAGAATTTGCCTTTTATTATAGCCAAATATGGAAGGATCTAGATATTCATGTATAGCGAAGAACATAAAACATATTTGCAAAAGGAAAAAAGAAATAATATATTAATTTTATCTACTCAGATAATCATATTTATACTATTTATTAGTTTATGGCAATTATTAGTTTATTTTAATATTATTAATCGCTTTATTTTTTCTAGTCCATTTGATGTTATAAAAACAATTATTAATCTTTATCAACAAGGTTATTTATTTAATCATATATTTATTACTATTTGGGAAACAACTATTAGTTTTACTTTAAGTATTATTATTGGTACTTTAATTGCTACCATTATGTGGTGGCATAAATTTATTGCCAAAGTAATAGAACCATATTTAACTATTCTTAATAGCCTTCCCAAAGTAGCATTAGGTCCAATTCTAATCATATGGGTTGGCGCTAATATTAAATCAATTATTTTTATGGCTTTACTAATCTCAGTAATAATTACTATCATTAATGTTTATAATGGATTTATTAATACTGATGAAAATAAAATAAAACTAATGAAAAGTTTTAAAGCAACAAAAAAACAAATATATACTAAATTAATACTACCTGCTAATTTATATATATTTATTAATGTTTTAAAATTAAATATTAGTATGGCATTAATTGGCGTAATAATAGGAGAATTATTAGTATCAAAAAAAGGCATTGGTTATTTAATAATGTATGGATCACAAGTATTTAATCTTAATTTAGTTATAACTGGCATTTTCCTACTTAGTATTATTTCCGTTTTAATGTATTATCTAGTAACATATTGGGAAAAAAAATTAATTAAATATCAATAAAACTCACCTATATAGATGAGTTTTATTTTTAATTATCATTATCATAAGGAATGGTAGCATAAGCATTTAAAGATAAATCAGTAATTATTTTTTTTCGGTAAGCATAATAACCTGCTGCTCCAATCATGGTCGCATTATCAGTACAATATTTAATAGGGGGGATAATTAAAATAATTCCTTCCTTATCACAATTATCTTTTAAAGCTTGCCGCAATCCTTGATTAGCAGCAACTCCACCTGCTAATAATAACTGTTTTACTTTTAATTCTTTTACCGCTCGCATTGTTTTTTTCACTAAAATATTAACGACTTGGGTTTGAAATGTACATGCTAGATCCTTTTTATTAATTTCACTACCTCTTTGTCTTTCATTATGAATTAAATTAATAACTGCACTTTTTAAACCACTAAAACTAAAATTATAACTATCGTCATCTAATGGTAATGGTAAATTATATGTTGGGTTCCCTTCTTTTGCTAATTGATCAATAATGGGGCCACCTGGATAACCTAAATCTAAAACGCGAGCCACTTTATCATAGGCTTCCCCGACTGCATCATCTAATGTTCCCCCTATTTTTTTAAAGCAGTATTCTTTTTTCATTAAAATTAAATCATTATGCCCACCGCTTACTACTAATGCTAAAAGAGGAAATTTAAATTCAGAAACTAACCGATTAGCGTATATATGACCAATTATGTGGTGAATTGGAATTAAAGGTTTCTGGTATAAAAAAGATAATGTTTTAGCAGTTTGTACTCCAATTAATAAAGATCCAATTAATCCTGGGCCATATGTTACAGCAATCGCAGTTATATCTTTCATTTTTAAATGCGTTTGATTAAATAATTCATTTAAAATAAAAGTAATGCTTTCAATATGATTACGACTAGCTATTTCAGGAACTACGCCACCAAATTGTTTATGAATATCAATTTGGGATAAAATTATTGTTCCCATATCCTCATTACCATTCTTAACAATACTAATACTAGTTTCGTCACAACTTGTTTCAATTGCTAAAATATAAATATTATTCATTTTATCACCTATATTTTTAATCATTAATAAAGCATCTTTACCATCAGGATAATACTTTTTTCTTGTCGCAACTTGAATAAAACCAAACTTTTCATAAAAACTTATCCCTTGATAATTATTAATTTTAACTTCTAAAGTAATATTATTACAACCACTTGTTTTCATATTTCTAATTACAACTTCTAATAATTGAGTACCAATCATTTGATTTTGATACTCCTTTTTAACTGCAATATCAATTATTTCTCCTTGTTCTTGAATAATTGAATAACTAATAAAACCAACTATATGATCATGTAATTCATAAACCAAGTATTTTGTATAATTGTTAATAAAAAAAGTATATTGCGGTTTAATTAATTTACCTATTAGTTCAATTTCCGAAATATCTTTTTCCCGATAATATCTAATCATAATTTTTCTTCTGCTTCCGTTTTCTTTAAATATTTTGGTTTTAACTGTTCATAATTATTACTGCTTTTATTTTTATAATAATTAATTACTGCTTTTATATCTAATTTAACTGGAACTGTTTTATATTTTTCATTTATTTTAATATTTCCAATTATAATAATCGAACCATCTAATTGATCAATTTTTTTATTTAGCTCATTAATATTGATATAACAATCATCTAAAACATTATTATAATTTTTGTCATAAATACCGGCATAGACATGATTACGGCGAGCATTAATTGCAACAATATAATAATCATAATTAGAAAAAGACAAAGCATATGCGTGTAAACTAGAAACTGAGATAATTTCTTTATTTAATGCCCAAGCATATACTTTCCCAATCGTTACACCTATTCTTATCCCAGTCCAAGAACCAGGACCATTAACTACTATTAATTTATCTATATCTTGTGGGTTTAATTTAGTTTTATTAAATATTTCTTCAATACCAATCATTGCATACCGTGAATGTTCCCCAACAGCATAGTAACTATTACTTGCTAAAATATGATTATCATTAGCTATTGCTAATGATAATATTTCATTCGTAGTATCAATAAAAAAATAATTCATAAAACCGCCTCACAAAGCTCTTCATACATCTTTCCTAATGGCTTAATAATAAAAACCCTTGTATCTTCATCAACAATTTTAATTTTAATATCTAATCTTTCTTCTGGTAAATATTTTTCAATCATATCTGCCCATTCAATTACAACTATACCTTCTTTATAAAAATAACTTTCTAAATCAATATTTTCGATTTGTCCATTCAAACGATAAACATCCATATGATAAAAAGACATTTCCCCCGTTAAATATTCTTTTATAATATTAAAAGTAGGAGATGTAACCGTTTCTTCAATTCCTAAAGCAGAAGCAATTCCTTTAGCAAAAACTGTTTTACCACTTCCTAAATCACCCTGCAAACAGATAATCATATTTGGAAATTTCTCTGATTCAAAGTTTTGGGCGAGTTCAATTGTTTCCATTTCATTCCTAGTTGTTATTTTATATTCCATAATGATATCCACCTCGATTATATTATAACATTTACAATTTGATTTATACAACCTTTTATAAAAAAAACAAGGAATAAATTATTTCCTTGTTTTTATATTAATTTGCTAATTACTTCTTTTCCACTAATTTAGAATCTTTTTGATAATAACCTTTGTTTTTAAGATTCTTTTCTTCAGTTGAACCTTTTTTCACCCATTTATCAGCATAAGAAACAGTTGTCTTATATCGATATTCCTTAATATATTCAGTATATGGTTCATTCCATTCAACAGTAAATCGATGTGGAATATAAAGTATTGCTTCTCCTAAGCGAGAATCATAATATGGTTTCGAATTAGAATATGTATAATATGTTGTATATAAACGTGCAGTTGTATGAACACTACATTCTGAGCGATAACAATCTATATCAATATCATTAATCTTAAAGTCAACACCATATTCTAATGAAGCATCACGCATTTCGTAAGCATCTGCTCCTTTTGAATCATAATTTTTTGGACCATCTGAATAGAAATAATCATATCGATGTTTAATATACAATTTATAATGAGAAACAGAAGAAAATTTTCCCCAATCGGTAACTCTTAAATTTAATTTCTTATCGCTTAACTTTCGAGCTGCTTTTGAAACACCAATTGCATCAAGATCAAGTATTCTTTCACCAGGGTAATCAAGATATTTACTATAACTTACATAAGGATAAATATACATTACTGAATAAATAACTTTTCTTTTTGAACGATATTCAGTTTCTTCATTTTCACGGGTTTTATATAATTCAATTTCAGTTGTTACCCCATCCTTAGTTGTAGTTGATGTACTCTTTTTACTAGTAGTCCAACTACTATAATCAACATCACTTGCCTTACCATACAAAATCAATGTTTCATATTCTTTTTTTGGTTCCACTGGCGGTTTCGGTTTCACTGGTGGTTTCGGTTTCACCGGTGGTTTCGGTTTCACTGGTGGTTTCGGTTTTGGTTTACTTACTTGTTTTTCAACCTTTGGTTTTTCTTCTTCCTTTTCTGGTTCACAAACATCTTCGCAAATATCATAACAACCTAAATGTTCAATTACATAATCAGTTCTTGCTGGACATGATAAATGTGTTTTAATAACATATTCAGTTTCGGTCTTCATGATTTCAACATAAGAACCCTTAGTATCACAAAGATTATTTTCATTATCAACAAGTGGTAATACTAACCTTTTTTGTTCCATTTCCTCCAATGTCATATATACTGTATCATTTACTTCTTTTGGTAATCTTTCCACAGTATAATAACTTTTCGCTGCATTTTTCATGGTATCAATATTATCGGCAAATAAACGATCATATACTGGTGCCATATTAGGCATTGGGAAAAGCCACATTAATAAAAAAACAAACAAAACAACCATTATAATTTTAATAATAATCTCTTTAATGTCAATTCCAATGTCATTATTCATAATTTAACCCCCTTTCTCAGTTTTCAATGCGTTATTATAATACTTTTTCCGAAATATGTCAACTATTTTCTCTATTTTTTTGTTTTAAAATTTTGGGAAGTAAAATAAACAATATTATAAACATCTTTATATTCATTAACAAGGAAAAACTCTAAATCCTTTTTTATTTCATTTGGAATTTCATTTAAATCACGTTCATTATCCTTTGGTATTATTACTTGTTTTAATCCACTACGATGTGCACCAATTGTTTTTTCTTTTAATCCCCCAATCGGTAATATTTGCCCTCGCAAAGTGATTTCACCGGTCATACATATTTGGTGCGGTACTGGTTGATTAGTTAAAGCACTTATTAAAGCAGTAGTAAGCGTAACACCAGCACTTGGACCATCTTTTGGTACAGCTCCTTCTGGTAAATGAATATGAATATCATTTTCTTCTAACAGATTATAATTAATATTAAATTCATCATAATGAGTTTTTATATAACTAAGTGCAATATTTGCACTTTCTTTAATTACTTCCCCTAGCGATCCTGTTAAAAGCAAATTACCTTTTCCTTTATAAAAAGTTACTTCAATTGGTAAAATATCGCCACCAAATTTAGTATACGCCAAACCATTAGCAACTCCTACTTTATCAATTAGATCATTAATTGAATGAAAATATTTCCTTTTTCCTAAATATTCTTCCAAATCAGATGAACTAATATTATATATTTTTTCTTTCTTATTATTAGAAATAATATTAGTTACTACTTTTCGACAAATAGTTGCAATTGAACGCTCTAATTCTCTAACCCCTGCTTCCTTTGTATAAGAATTGATAATTAATGAAATAATCTTATCTTTTATTTTTAAAGTTTTATTATTAAGGCCATGCTCATCTAATTTATTAGGAATTAAGTGTTTTTTAGCAATATCTAGTTTTTCATATTCAGTATAACCAGTTAATTCAATAATTTCTAATCGATCTCTTAATGGCTCGGGTATTTGATATAAATCATTTGCTGTTAAAATAAACATTATTTTTGATAAATCATATTCTTCATCTAAATAATTATCACAAAAATATTGATTTTGTTCTGGATCCAATACTTCTAATAAAGCACTAGCAGGATCACCACGATAATCTTTAGTCATTTTATCAATTTCATCAATTAAAAAGACTGGATTTGAACTTCCTGCTTTCTTAATACCTGAAATAATACGTCCTGGACTAGAACCAATATAAGCCCGTCGATGACCAATTATTTCTGCCTCATCATTAACACCGCCAACTGATATTTTAATAAATTTACGGCCAATACTATTGGCAATACTACGTGCTAAAGATGTTTTACCAACTCCAGGTGGACCTACTAAACAAATAATAGGTGATTTTAAATTATTAGTCATTTGATTAACTGCCAAAAATTCAATAATACGATTCTTTATTTGTTCTAAACCATGATGTGAACGATCTAAAGTATGACGTGCTTTTTTTAAATCTTTATGGTCCTTAGTATATATATTCCATGGTAAATTAAGTAGCCAGTCAATATAAACACGTACCATGCTAGTTTCTGGTGAACTAGGTGGTAACATCTCATATCTTTTTAATTCAGTATAAAGACGTTCTTTAATCTTAATTGGTGCATTTAAATTATCAATATCATTTTTTATCTCTTCAACTTCATCTTCTTTAAGATTGATTTCTCCTAATTCTTCTTTAATGATACGCATTTTTTCCCGTAAAATAAATTCTTTTTGTGATTGATCCAATTGGCGGCGTACTTCAGTATTAATTTTATCTTCAATCGCCACTAATTCTTGTTCTTTTTTAATATCTTCTAATACCATTAATATTCTTGTATATGGATTAATCATTTGTAAATATTCTAATTTTCGTTCAAATGAAATTGGTAAATAAGAAGCAATCAAATCACTTGCCTTAGAAATGTTTTTTATATTACTAACTTGTGCGATAATACTATTACTCATATCAGAAACATTATTAATATAACTTTCTAATTCTTTTATTACTTTATTTAATAAAGTCATTTCATCTTTGGGTGTAATAGCAAATTTAGTAGTATTACCTACTTTAGCACTTAAAGTACTGTTATCATTATTATAATATTCATATATATTAAGACGTCTAACTCCTTCAATTATAATTCTTGTCACGCCATTTTCTAATTCCATTTTTAAATTTATTTTCCCCATCATACCAATTTTAGGTAACTGGTTTGTTTGGAATTCCTTTTCTAATAAATTAGGCGGACTAACTAATAAAATATAATTATCATGTTGCTGTTCAGCTAAATCAATAATTTTTTTATCTATATCATTAGTAATTTCTAGTCTTATTTCTGAATGTGGAAGTAATACTACACCCCTAAGTAGGATTACAGGCAAGTTAGTTTTAATCATCGGCCACCTCCTAAAGGAATTACTTTATTATTATGTTAAATAAATATCACAACAATTTTTAAGTACTCATATTATATATTTATATTTAATTTTGTCAAGAAAAAAGACAATATATTTAATCATATCTTGTCTTTATCGCTTCATATTAATTATTATCTTTTAAAACTTCAAGTGCTCGACGCATTTTTAAATCATATTTTATCATTTCATAATCACCAAAAATAGTTAACAATTGTTCTTCTGAAACTTGATATTTTTCTGCCATTTTTTTTGCTTCATCCTTGGCTTCTTCGTCAGTTACTTCAATTTTTTCTAAATTAGCAATTTCTTCAATAATAAGACGATATAATAAAGTTTTTGCTGCTTCATCATGAAATTGTTCATGAAAGGCTTCATGCGTGGTGCCAGTCATTTGACAATATTGTTCTAAGGTAATACCTTGTAATTTCATTCGTTCTTCAAATTGATGAATCATACGATGAATTTCATCTGTCACCATTTCTTCAGGTATATCTACTGTTGTTTCATTAGCAACAGCGGCTAAAACATTATCAATATGTTCATCTTCTATTTTTTTTAATTTAGTTTCCTTTATTTGCTCTTTTACATGATTAAATAAGTCTTTTTCATTAGTAACACCTTCAATTCCTAAATCTTTAAAAAATTCATCATTAATTTCAGGAATTACTTTGGTTTTCACTTCATTTACTTTAACTTTAAATATTACTTCTTGACCTTTCAATTCTTCACTAGGATACTCTTCAGGAAAAGTAATCTTAATTTCTTTTTTATCGTTAGCTTTCAAACCAATTAATTGTTCCTCAAAACCAGGAATGAATGTTTTACTACCAATTTCTAGTGGATAATTTTCTCCTTTTCCCCCATCAAAAGCTTTTCCATCTTTAAATCCTTCAAAGTCAATAACAACAGTATCCCCTTCTGCTATTTTATCATTTTTCAATACAATTTCAGCATACTTTTCTTTTAAATGTTCAATTTCTTTTTTTACTTCAGTATCAGTAATTTCTAATTTGGGTTTTTCTACTTTAAGTTTTTTATATTTTTTAATCTTTACTTCTGGTTTAGTTATAACAGTAAACATAAATTCGACACTATCTTTATCAATATTCTTAATATCAACATTTGGTTGCGCAACTGGTGTTAAACCACTATTTTTAATAGTTTCTTGAAAAATCTCTGGTAAAATAATATCAACCGCATCCATATAAAGTGATTCAATACCATATTTCTTTTCATAAACATCACGTGGTACTTTCCCTTTACGAAATCCATCCATTTTTACTTCTTTGACATTTTTATCAAATGATTGCTTTAATGCTGCATGCCATTTTTCCTTTTCCACTTTTGCTATTAATTCGTGTTTGTTATCCATTTTTTCCTCCTTAAACATTTAATTATTATACCGTGAATCATTAAATAATGCAACGAAAACACAAAATAAAACGCCAAATGGCGTTATTATTTAATTTCTAAGATTTTTACATCATAGGTTCCGTTAGGACTTTCAACTGTTACTATATCACCTTTTTTATGACCAATTATTGCTTTAGCAATTGGGGATTCATTAGAAATTTTATTTTGTGATGGATTAGCTTCACAACTACCCACTATTTTGTATTCTTCTATTTCATCATCGCCACTATACTCAATTGTAACAGTAGTACCAATCTTTACTTTATTAGATTTTTGATTTTTAATGATTATAGCATTCTCAATAATATCTTCTAATTCTTGAATTCTTAGTTCTAAAATCGCTTGTTCTTCACGCGCAACGTGATAATCAGCATTTTCACTAAGATCACCCAAAGCCCTAGCTTCTTTAATAGCAGTAATAACTTCAGGACGCTTTTCTGCTTTTAAATAATTTAATTCATCTTTTATTTCTCTTAACCCTTCTTCAGTTAAGTAAATTTCTTTGTTTTTTTGTTCTGACATAAATATCGCCTCTCTCAATTTAATTTATAAAAGGATACTATAAATAATCAGGAATGTCAAATCTTAATTTTACCCTCATTAAATCATCCTTATTTACCTTATGCGGTAAAGGAATACGCACTATTTGATGGGGGTGTCTAGCCACTTCAATTAATTCTCCATTTTCTTCTTTTAAACTATTAATTATAAATAGAACAGGAGGTTGTTGGGGCCCAAAAATTTCAACTTCATCACCAATTTTAAAAAAATTTCGTTGTTCAATGATAACTTCTTTTTTCTTTTCGTCATATTCCAGAACAATACCTAAAAAATCTTGATTAGATGGTTCTTCACAATCTAAATAGTATTGTTCATCAACTCCTGGTTTTTTGTTAAAATATTGCGGGACCACATCCCGATTAGCACATCGGTATAATTCCCTTTCGTAAGTAATATTATATTCATATGCTTCAGGATTATCACAATATTGATCAATTGCTTTACGATAAATATTAATAACTGAAGCAATATAATAAATTGAGCGCATTCTTCCTTCTACTTTAAAAGAAACAACTCCCATATCAATTAAATTAGGAATATATTTTAACAAGGATAAGTCTTTAGTTGCTATCGCAAAATCCTCTTTATAAGGTAATGGTTTCTCTGATTTATCATATAGTTTAAACGACCAACGGCAAATTTGACTACAACCACCACGATTAGAATCACGGGCGGTTAAATAATTAGATAATAAACATTTCCCACTGTAATTAACACACATAGCACCATGAATAAAAACTTCAACATCCATATTAGTTTTATCAATAATTTCTTTAATATCTGCACCAGAAGCTTCCCTTGCTAAGATAATTCTTTTTACACCTTGTTGTTGCCAAAATAAAGCACTTTCATAATTGATTGTTGATTGTTGAGTGCTAAGGAATAAATCAACTTGCGGGATTACCTTTTTAGCAATATCAATGACTAAAGGATCAGAAATAATAATGGCATCTACGCCACATTGTCCTAAAATGATTAAATAGTCTTCTAAACCTGTAACGTCATCATCATGAAAAATAATATTAACAGTAACATAAACTTTTGCATTATGAACATGAGCATAAGTACAAGCCTCTTTTATTTCTTCAATACTAAAATTATCATTATTAGCCCTTAAACCATAATTTTTACCACCTAAATAAACAGCATCTGCCCCATATTTAATCGCCCATTTTAATTTTGCTAAATTACCAGCTGGTGCTAGTAACTCAGGTTTTTTTATTTTCTTATTCATAATGCTTCACCCGGTAAATTGTTTTTTTATATAAAAAACCCTTATCATTTTTATAATTACTATATTGTTCAACATCTTTATTTAGTTTTTTTAATAATTCTTTATTATCCAAATTTAATAATGCTTCTTTATAACATTGACAAACCTTAACAAAATTTTCCTGCTCAATTGCTAAACTATCTAATATTATATAATCTATATCCTGAGCAACCAAAATTGGTAATTCATCAATTAAATTTAAAATATGCGAGCTTAGAATATATGTACCATTTTCATCTTCATAAATTGGATATAATACCTTTCTTTCTTTTTCATACATATGAAAAAAACTATTTTTTAATGATTTGTTTACATAAGTAAAATAATTAGAAATTAAACTACGACTCGATTGTGACATTGGTAAATATCCATATCCTCTAATCATTAAAGGTATTTTAGTATGATTACGAATATTAAGAATTGAATCTAAAGTGATTTCGTTTGCTAGAACTGCATACTTAATTCCTTGTTTTCTCCAATAATTACAAGTATGATAATTAGTAGCTAAATGTTCACTCATCCATCCTAATGGTGTTTTTATTTTTAGTTTTCTACTTAAATTAACAATGCTAATATCATCATACATAATACCATTAATATCTAAATTATCCAAAATTAATAGATATTCCTTTAATAAAGGAATATCTTGATTGTATATTACTTTATTTATAGCAATAAACACCTTTTTACCATTACTTTTTATTTTAGTGATTATTGGTTTTAATTGTTCCATAGTTAACTGTAAATTAATAAAAACACTAAATTCTTTAACCCCTAAAATAAAACCATCCATCCCTATTTTTATTAATTCATCTATATTAGTAATATCATTAGGTATTGCTAATAATTTAGTCACTATTATTTACCTCCTTTTGGAAACAGAAAGTCCATCACCAACTTTATAAAAAGTTGTTTCAAATTCAGGATTGTTATTTAAAAAAGCAATATATTCTTTAATTTTATCAACTAAATTTCTTAATCTTTCTTTTTCAATTTTTTCTTTTTGTTCCACTAAACCATGAAAATAAATATTATCAGTAATAATACTACCCTTGTTTTTTAAATTATTAGCATATTTAACAAAATAATCAATATATTTACCTTTAGCAGCATCAATAAAAATAAGGTCATATTTATCTTCAATATTTAAGGTTAAAGCATCACCTAAAACTAAATTAATTTTTTTATCTAAATTAAAATTTTTAATATTTTTAAGTGCTTCTAAATATCTGGTTTCATCCTTTTCAATAGTAGTTATATTAATGTTGTTTCCTGCTAAAGCCATATTAATAGCTGAATAACCAATAGCCGATCCTATTTCTAATATTTTTTTTACATTATTTTTTTTAATATAATTAACTAAAAACTTCATGCCCTCTTTTTCAATAATTGGTATTTTATGTTCCTCGGCATATTTTTCAATTTTCTTCATTTCTGTATTAATAATACTCAAACTCCTTCTATTTTATTTTATCACTAGAAAAGAAAACAGCACTAATTTTTTTGGCTGAAATATTTAACCACAAAAATAGTACTAAATACTTATCTTATTGTTCTCTATTTTATATTTATTTTATTCTTCATTTTTTTCTTCATTATTTTTTTGCAAATATTCTAAAGCATCTTCAATTATTTTCCACTCTTTTTCATCAGTAATTGGCTCTAAAGTAATGTCTTGTTTAGTAGGATCAAAAATTGAAGCATACACTTTAGTATTACCTGCTTCATCAATTGAATTATCAGTATATATTATATAATTCTTACCAGTTTCATCTGATTCACAAGTGAATAAGATTTCATATTCAACTTCTATCCCTTCTTCATTTATTCCTCTAAATACATTTTCTTTATCCATTATTTGTTTCCCTTTCGTCTACGGTCTAAATAACTTTGTAGAATAATAGTCGCCGCAATTTGATCAATTTTAGTTTTCCTTTTTTTTCTAGATAAATCTGCTTCCAATAAAATTTTATTGGCTTGTTTTGTTGTCCAACGTTCATCTTCTAATACTACTTCAATACCTAAATAAGATTCTAATTTTTTTTGAAAAGATATGGTAATATTTCCTCGTTCACTAATTGAACCATCCATATTTTTAGGTAATCCTAAAACAATCTTAGTAATTTGCTCATTTGTTACAATATCTTTTAAAATTGGTAATAATTGATCATAATCATGCTGAACAAAGGATATTGTTCTATAAATATTAGCAATAATACCACAACGATCACTAATAGCAACGCCTAATGTTTTAGTTCCTAAATCTAATCCTAAATATTTCATTTTATTCGATTAATATAATTTCTTACTAAAACCTCTATTATTTTAGCACGATCAACTTTCGAAATTTTAGTACGAGCTTCACGATGACTAGAAATATAACCTGGATCACCACTCATAATATAACCAACTAATTGGTTAACAGGATTATGGTGTCTTTCTTCTAAAGCTTGAAACACATCTTTAATTGTTTGTTCAACTAAAGTTTCATCTAACTCAGCTAAACTAAAAAGGCTTGTTGTATTAGAATCCATTTAATCACCTCATTTAAATGATTATGTCCTTATTTTAACATTAATATACTTTTATTGCAACATAATATGCCATTTTACTTTGATAATTAAAGGAGCAAAATTCGTCTTTTTTTGCTCCATAATTCTTCAATATTTTATTTGTTTGGACATTGTTTTTACTATTTATCGGGTTTATATATTAATATTTATTTAATTTTGCTAATTTTTTCTTTAACTTTTGTTAATATTTCATCTAATGATGATATGTCGTTACCGCCACCTTGACCAAATACTTTAGAACCACCGCCATTACCTTTAGCTTTAACCGAAGCTGCTTTAATGTAGTCACCACAATTAACTTGAGCACTTATTTCTTTATGACATTTAGCAATAAAATTAACATTGTTATTAGTAACATTTGCAATAAAAACAAACCCTTTATCTAATTTATCAACTAATTTATCAATTAATTGTTTTAAAATTGAAAGATCATAATTTTCAACTTTAGTGACAATATATTCACCAATAGCGTTCTCCTCAATAAATTGATCGAAATGGTCCAAATCAGATAATGCTGTTTCTTGTTTACGTTGATAGTAATTTTTTTCTAATTCTTTTACTTGTTCTCTAATCATTTCCACTTCATTACGATTAAAAATAACGTCTTGATAAGAGGTTGGTTTTGAATTGTCGATTTTAACATCAAAATCTAAATTAATATCTTCAATATATGCTGTTTCTACAATATTTTTAGCTTTACTTAATAATTTTTTCATTTCATCGTTATATGGTTTGATTTCAGCAAATAATTGATCTTCAATATTTTTATCCGTAACTGCCTCAATTCGATATACATTGGTCCCTTTAGAATCAATTAATTTAATTGCAAAACGGTTTATATCACCTACGTTTTTAACATGTGTACCGCCGCATAAATCAAAAGAGTCATATAATTTTACCGTTCTAACAACATCATCATATTTATCAACAAATAAAGCAATTGCACCTTTTTTTACTGCTTCAGTTAAAGGCATATATTCGATTACTGCATCAACCTTAGTTTGAATTTTTTCATTAACTAATTTTTCAGCTAAAACAAGATCTTCATCTGTAACTTTACCAGTACAAGTAAAATCAAAACGAAAAGATTTTGATCCAACACTCGCACCAGCTTGTAATATTTCCCCTTCTAATGTTTCGTTTAAAGCCTCCAATAACAAATGCGCCGCACTATGATTTTTCATAATACTTTCTCGTCTTTCAACATCAATCTTAGCATTTACCTTCGTACCCATTTTAATTTTTCCTTTTTGAACTTTTACAAAGTGAATATGTTGTTTGTTGGGTCCTTTTATAACATCAACAACTTCAGCATCGAAATTTTTTCCTTCAATTGTACCTTTATCAGGTGCTTGTCCTCCAGATTGAGCATAAAATGGGGTCTTTTCCAAGATAACATAACCACTACCATATAACTCAGAAACTAACTCTTCATTTTTAATTAAGCCAATTACCTCGGTTATACATTCATAATCATCATAACCAATAAAAGTACTATCCGTCTTAAAATCTAAAAATGCTTTATTTTGGGTTTTCATACTTGCTTCTTTTTTTCGGGCTTGACGGGCCTTTTCTTTTTGTTTCTGCATACATTCATTAAATTCATTAATGCTAACTGTAAATCCTTTTTCAGCTAAAATTTCTTGTGTAAGTTCAAAAGGAAACCCATAAGTATCATATAATTTAAAAACATCTTCACCAGAAATTTCTTTTATATTACTATTAGTTAATTCTTGTAATCTTTTTTCACCACTAGATAGGGTTTTATGAAAAAGTTTCTCTTCCTTTAATACTAATTTTTCAATATTACTTTGATTATCTTTTAATTCAGGATAAGTTTTTCCCATGATTTTAACTACTGCTTCTACTAATTGGTACATAAACGGTTTTTCAATATTAAGTTTTTTACCATAACGGACAGCACGACGTAATAACCTTCTCAAAACATAACCACGTCCTTCATTTGAAAAAACAGCACCATCACTAATAGCAAAAGTTAATGCTCTTATATGATCAGCAATAACTTTAAATGACATTTCGCCATGATATTCTTGTTCACTAATTTTTTTAACTTCTTCAATAATCGGCATAAATAAATCAGTTTCATAATTAGTTTCAGTTCCTTGTAATACACATGCCATACGTTCCAAACCCATTCCTGTATCAATATTTTTACTTGGTAATTCAGGATATTCTTTACGACTAAACCCCGATTTAGCATTATATTGACTAAGAACATTATTCCAAATTTCTATATAACGATCATTTTCAATTTCATCAGTTAATAATTTAATCCCTAAATTATCAGGATCATATTTCTTACCACGATCATAAAAAATTTCCGTGTCAGGACCACAAGGTCCTTCTCCTATTTCCCAATAATTACTTTCTAATTTTATAATATGATCTGAATCAACACCAATTTCCAACCATAAATTATAAGTTTCTTCATCAGTTGGATAAACAGTAATATATAGCTTGTCCTTATCCATACCAAAATATTTTTCACTAGTTAATAATTCATAAGAAAACGCAACTGCTTCTTTTTTAAAATAATCACCAACCGAAAAATTACCAAGCATTTCAAAAAAAGTGTGATGTCTAGCGGTTTTTCCTACATTTTCAATATCATTCGTACGAATACATTTTTGTGAAGATACAATTCTTCGATTTTTAGGAATTTCACTCCCGTCAAAATATTTTTTTAATGGTGTTACACCTGCGTTTATCCATAATAAGGTTGGATCATTATCTGGAATTAATGACGCACTAGGAAATTTTTGATGTCCTTGTCCTTCAAAATATTTAATATACATTTCCCTAATTTCATTACTTGTCATTGTTTTCATTTTCGTTCTCCTTCTTAATCATTGTTCTTGTTTTTTCAACTAAATTATTGATTGTTATATCATTCATAATAACATAATCAAATTTATTATAATCATCTAAATCAACCTCACTTGGATGCTGTTTTTGTTTTTCAGTTAAATTATCAACATTATTTTCTCTTATAATTTTAATTGCAGTAACATTACTAAATTTTTTCTTAATTTCTTCAATTTCAAGTTTATATCTAACATCATCAATTACAATTACATCAAAAAAGTATGATAATATTTCAATGTCTTCGATAATTCGATTAACATAGAAATATTCTTTTCCTAATTTTTTTCTGATAATATCCGTACCTAAAACTTGCAAAAGTTCACGTGGTTTAGTTTCTTCTCTACCATCCCAGCCAAAATATTCCTTTATATAATCTTTAACATATTTCATTAAATACAAACGGGCGGCTTTTTGACCTTTTTTTTCATATTCTTCAATAATAATACGACCAACTGTTGTTTTACCATGATGTGCTTTGCCACCAATTAAATATATTTTCGGATTATGATTAAATATTTCCATTATAACCTCCATTATTATGTGTTATTACGAATAAACTTTAAAATATCATATTTTTTATTTATAAACATAAAAATTGTTTTAATAATCGCCACTAATGGTGTTGCTAAAATCATACCTAATAAACCAAAGAAATAACCAAATATTAAAATTCCCACAATAACACTAACGGGATGCAATTTCATCGTACGACTCATTATTAATGGTTGAATAAAATTACCTTCGAATACTTGAATAAAAAATAAAGCGACGATAGTTAAAATACCCATTGTTGCACTGTCGGTAAAAGCAATAATAACGGCTGGAAAAGCACCAATATATGGACCAATGTAAGGAATTATATCAGTAACACCAATAATCAGTGCTAATAAAAGCGGTGCTTTAACCCCAATTAAAGAAAGCATAACCGCACTAGATATAAATATAATAATACTTATATATAAAGTTCCTTTAATGTACGCTAATAAAGAAGTGTTAATTTCTAAGGCTATACTTTGCACATCATGTTTGATTTTTTTAGGACATATACTAAAAAATCTTTTGCTAATGTTATTAAAATCAAATAATAAATAAAATCCAATAATTAAACTAATAGCAAAAATACCAACTGTAGAAAACAAACCTTTAACCAAATTCATAATCATTTCTGGAATTTCAGTAGCAAGTGATGTAATAACTGTATTAATATAGGTTAATATATCAGCTTTTATAATTTCCGTATCAATTATTTTTATTTCATCAAAACTAGATATCATTTTATTAGCCCAATTAGTCATTGTTTCTAAAAGAGAGGGTAATATTGTTAAAAATTCATTTATTTGCATTAATATTAATGGAAAAATAGAAGTAAGTAATAAATATAATAAAACTGACATAATAATATATATCATTATTGTTCCTAGTATTCGATTTAATCCTTTTTGTTCCAGGTAATTAACAAAAGGCGATAATAACCAAGCAATAAACAAGCCAATAAACAACGGTGTTAATGTTTTAAATATTTGCCATATAAAAGAAAATATTTGCCACTCATTTAAAATTAATGTTATTGCATAAATACCAATTATAATAAAAAAGGCAAACGCTACTTTTAAAATAGTACCGCCTAATTTTATTATTTCATTTAATCTTATAACATCTAATTTTTCGTTTAAAAATTTTCTGGGCATAAACATTCCCCCATTTTTGAAAATTATACCATTAATAACCAATGATGTAAATAAAAAAGAATTGGCATATATTTATTTTTTACAACATGAATCAATAATATTCTTTTAATTATTTAACGATCACGTAACATTAAAAATAATCTTAATATTTCTAGTAAGTTTGCAATTAAAGACGCCACATAAGTTAATGCTGCTGCTGTTAGCATACTTTTAACTTGATTACTTTCATTTGTACTAGTAAAGTTCTCGGTTACCATTATTTTATGAGCACGCTTAGAAGCATCAAATTCTACTGGTAAAGTAACTAATTGAAATAATAAAGTAGTAGCTAATAACATTAACCCAATAAACGCTAAATCTAATAATGAAGCAAAAAAACCAATAAATAAAATAACATAACCAATCTTCGAAGTGAAATTAACAAATGGTACTAAAAAACTGCGAATACGAATAAATAAATATTTTTCTTTATGTTGAATCGCATGCCCACATTCATGAGCAGCAATTGCAATTGAAGCAATACTATTGTTATGAAACACTTCTTTTGATAATCTAATAACTTTTCTTTTAGGATCGTAATGATCACCCATTAAACCTTTGGTTTCAACGATATGAATATCTTTTAAATCATTCATATCTAATATTTTCCTTGCCACATCAAAACCAGTTAAACCTTTTTCATTTTTTACAGCGCGATAACGATTATAAGCACTTTTAACTAATGCTTGTGCTCCTAAAATAATAATTATTGGAATAAAATATAACCATAAATACATCTCGACACCTCCTTATTTTTTTAATTCCCAAATTGTTCCCTCTTTATTATCTTTTACAATAACACCTTTTTGACTTAATGTATCTCTAATTTGATCAGCTTTTTGATAATCCTTATTATTTTTAGCAATTTCTCGTTCTTTAATTAGATCGTTTATTTCTTTTTCTAATACAGGACTTATTTCTTGCTGATTATCTAACAAATTTAAAGATAACACTTTATCAAAATCCTTAATTAAATATAATTTAGTATTATTATTAACATTATTATCTTTAAGTAAATCATAGATACATGTTAAAGCATTAGCGGTATTTAAGTCACTTCTTAAAGCATCCTTAAATTTATTTTGATAGTTTTTAATTATATTATTGTCCAATGACATGTCGTCATTTTCAATATTATTAACTCGACTTTTTAATTTATTATACGATGTAGTAGCAATATCCAACGATTCATATGTAAATACTAACTGTTTACGATAATGCGATTGTAAACAAAAAAAACGATAAACAATTGGTTGATAACCTTTACTTTCTAATAAAGTAATAGTTAAAAATTCTCCTTTTGATTTACTCATCTTACCCGTTTTATCATTTAGATGTTCACCATGAACCCAAAAATTACACCATTTATGACCTAAATAAGCTTCTGATTGGACTATTTCATTAGTATGATGTGGGAAAATATTATCAACTCCCCCACAATGAATATCTAGGTATTCACCTAAATATTTAATACTAATCCCTGAACATTCAATGTGCCAACCAGGATAACCCAAACCCCAAGGTGATTCCCATTTCATTTCTTGCTCTTCAAATTTAGATTTAGTAAACCATAAGCCAAAATCAAATGGATTTCTTTTATTCTTATCTTCCGTTACATCATCACGTACCCCAATTAATAAATCTTCTTCTTTTTTTCCAGATAATTGATAATACTCTTTTGCTCTACTAATATCAAAATAAACATTTCCTCCTGCTTGATAAGCATAACCTTCTTCTAATAATTTTTTTATCATTTTAATATATTGGTCAATATGATCAGTTGCTTTTTGAATAATATCTGGTTTTCTAATATTTAATTTAGTTATATCATCAAAAAAAATTTTTGTATAAAAATCAGCTATCTCAGCCATGGTTTTTCCTTCTTTTTTAGCACTAATTAGCATTTTGTCTTCACCTGCATCAGCATCTGAAACCAAATGCCCAACGTCAGTAATATTCATTACCCTTTTTACATTATAACCAATATATCTTAACGTCTTTTCTAAAATATCTTCGAAAATATAAGTTCGCAAATTACCAATGTGAGCATAATTATAAACGGTAGGCCCACAGGTATATAAAGTAACTTCCTCTTTTTTATGCGGGACAAATTCTTCTACTTGCTTAGTTAAAGTATTATATAATTTCATAATTTCCTCCTAATAAATAATATTAGTTATTTAGTCGATTTAAGACTATTTCTTTTCCTAATAAATAAATTGTTTGTGGTAATTCTGGTCCATGCATGGCGCCTGATACCTTAACCCGAATCGGCATATATAACATTTTGCCTTTGATACCTGTTTGGTCTTTCGTATTATTTAAGGCTTTTATGATATTATCAACATTCCATACAGTAATATTTTGTACTTCTTTTTTAAAAGTTTGAAGATTTATAATAGCTTCTTTTTCAGAAATTAATGCCTGAGCTTCTTTATCTAATGCTATTTCTTGTTCGAAAAAAATCTTGGTTAATTCAACTATTTCTGCCCCATATGCTAATTGTTCTTGATAAATAGTAACTAATTCTTTAAGCCAGTCCTCACTTTTATTACTTATATCATATTTATTACTTAAATAAGGGATCGTAAAATTATATAATTCTTCTACTGATAATTGTCTTATATAATAATTATTAAACCAGTTTAATTTATTAATATCAAAAATGGCATTTCCCTTTCCTATTCCTTCAATTTTAAAAGCCTTAATTAAACCTTCTAAATTAAATATTTCTTGTTCATCACCAGGACTCCACCCAGTTAATGCTAACATGTTGATAATCGCTTTATTTAAATAGCCTTTTTCTTTTAAGGCATCCACTGTTGCATCGCCATCTCTTTTACTTAATTTTTTATCAGAATCCTTATCTTTTTTAATAATTGGTAAATGAACAAATTTAGGAACATCCCAATTTAAAGCTTGATATATTAAAACATATTTAGGCGTTGATGATATATATTCATTCCCTCTTACAATATGCGTAATCGCCATTTCATGATCATCCACAATATTAGCAAAATTGTAAGTAGGCATGCCATCAGATTTAATCATTACCAAATCCTCTAATTCATTATTATTAACTTTTATTTCACCATAAACCTCATCAATAAAAATAGTGATTCCTGCTATTGGCATTTTAAATCTAATTACATATTCTTCCCCATTAGCAATTCTTTTTTCAGCTTCTTCAATACTTAAATTACGACAAAAGCGATCATATTTATATGGGATTTTTGCTTGATTCGCTTTTTGTTTAATTTGTGCTAATCTTTCTTCATCACAAAAACAATAATAAGCTTTCCCTTCTTTAATTAATTTTTGGGCATATTTTAAATAATTACTTTTGCGCTCACTTTGAATATATGGACCATACAATCCACCCACATCTGGACCTTCGTCCCAATTTAATCCTAAATCTTTTAATGTATTGTAAATAACTGTAAGAGCACCTTCAACATAACGCGCTTGATCAGTATCTTCAATCCGCAAAATAAACTTACCATTATTTTGTTTAGCAATTAAATATGAAAATAAAGCGGTTCTTACCCCACCAATATGCATTAAACCAGTTGGACTGGGTGCAAATCTAGTTCGTACTTCTTTCATTTTTATCACCTATTATTATTCTACCACATTTTTACCAATAGAAAAACATCCTTTAATGAAAAATAAAGGATGTTTACTTAAACGCGTTCTTTTATTGTTTCGATTGTAACTGTTTTATTATTTTTCATGATGTTATCTATTATAATTGACTCTACGTTATCAAGTATAATTTTTTCAATTTTACGAGCACCAAACTCTTTATATAGAGATAAATCTACAATTTCATTAATAACTGAAGGATTAATATTTATATCTATATTATGAAAACGTTTAAGCATTTTGTTAATTTGATTATTAGTAATTTTAGCAATATCTTTTTTATTTAATTTATTAAATACTATAACGCTATGAATACGATTAATAAATTCAATATTAAAATGTTGTTTCAATTTAGAAATAACTTTTTCTTCATTTTCGATATTAAAACCCACCTGTTTGAAACCAATATTAGTAGTAAGTAAAATTAATACATTATCAAATCGTACATTTTTACCATTAGCATCTTTAATTTGTGCTTGATCTAATATTTGTAAAAATAAATTAATAACTGCTGGATGGGCTTTTTCGATTTCATCTAATATTAAAACTGAATATGGCTTATCCCTAATTATTTCTAAAATATTTTTGTTGTCTTCATAACCAATATACCCTGGAGGAGCCCCTATAATTTTACTAACAGTGTGTGCTTCACTAAATTCGCTCATATCTAATTTAATAACATTTTCTATACCAACTAAATTATTAGCATAATGAACAGCTAATTCAGTTTTCCCGATTCCTGTTGGCCCACAAAACAAATAAGCATAACATTTTTTAGCATCGCGATATCCTAACTTAATACGTTTTGTTATATTAATTAATTGTTTAATCGCATTATTTTGTCCAACTATATGATTTTTCAATTCTTTTCCTAATTTAGTGAATATTTTTTTATTATTATTCAAAATTTCGTAAATAGGGATTTTAGTTTGGTTATTTATCACTTCTGCCACATTTTCTTTCGTTACTGTTTTTATTTTATAATTTTTCATCATTTTTAATTCTAAATTGTTTATTTCATTTAATTTTTGAGCTTCTAATTCTCGATATTGATAAGCATCAGTAAAAGCATGATCAATAATATATTTATTTTTTTTATCTTTTATATCTTCCAATTCTTTATATAAAGTATTTAGTTTTTTAGTTTCTTTAGTTTCCTGCAAAGCTGCTTTTGTACACACTTCATCTAATACATCAATTGCTTTATCAGGTTGATTTCGATCATATATATATTTTTCAGTTAAATTAATTATTAAGTCAATTATTTCTTCACTAATTGAAACTTGATGATACCCCTCATAAATACTTTTTAATTTTAATAATATTTTTTTTACCATTTCTTCTTTAGGTGCTTCTACATATATTTTTTGGAAACGACGATCTAATGCTCCATCATCCTCCATAAACTTTTTATATTCATCAGTAGTTGTCGCCCCTATACACCTTATTTTATTTCTTGCTAAAGCTGGTTTAAATATATTAGATGCATCTATTGCTCCTTCCGCCCCACCAGCACCTACTAACGTATGAATTTCATCAATAAAAATAATTATATCTTGATTTTCTTCGATTTCACTAATAATTTTTTTTAAACGTTCTTCGAATTCACCACGATATTTAGTCCCTGCTACCATTGTAGCCATATCAATAGATAAAATACGTTTTGCTTTTAATGGCATTGGAACCTCATCTTGCACAATTAATTGACTAAGATGTTCAACAATTGCTGTTTTTCCCACCCCCGCTTCACCTATTAAAAGGGGATTATTTTTAGTACGGCGACATAATATTTCAATCACTCGTTTTGCTTCTTGCTCTCTACCAATTACTGGATCTAATTCATTATTTTCAGCTTTTTTAGTTAAATCGATTGCCATTTCTTCAATTAATAACTTTTTCTTTTTAATTTTACGATTAATATTATCTTTAGCAAAAACATGATAAAGACTATCAACATCAACATTCATTCCTAATAAAATTCTAATTGCTACCCCTTCACCTTCTTCTAAAAGTGAATAAAAAAGATGCTCAGTTGTAACTTCGCCATCATTGTTTTCTTTACTATCTAAAATAGCATTTTCAATAACTCGTTTTAATAATGGCGTATATAAAAACCAATGACTTGCATTGCTTCCTACCCCCATTATATTTATTAACTCAGTTTTGAATTTATCATAATCAATATCATACTGTTTTAACTTTTTTGTAATAATATTATCTTCTTTTAAGATTGCCAATACAAGATGTTCACTTCCGACATAAGGATGTTTTAAATCAGTCATTTCCTTTTTCGCATTAACTAAAACCTTTTGGGCTTCTTCCGTAAATTTACTAAACATTATATCGCCCCTTTCATAATATCCTATGCTTATATTGAACAATTTATCTAATCATTAATCAATTTGATAACAACTAAATATAGATATTTTTTTTAAATTATAGATTTTATTAAGAAAACTTGAAAAAAATTCAATTACTATATATAATATTTAACGCAAGAGGCGATATTATGTTAAATAATATTAAAAAATGTATTCCTAATATTCTTACAACAATTAGATTAATAATTGCCTTAGGATTACTTTCTATGATTAATAACACCCTTCTAATAAATAATCCCCTATTAATATTACCAATATATATAATAGGAACAGGTACTGATTTATTAGATGGTTATTTAGCCCGCAAATGGAATGTACAATCAAAATATGGAAAAAGAACGGACCCTATCGCTGATAAACTATTAAATATTACAAGTTTGTTTATTGCAATCAAAACAATGGGAATCAAATTATTATATTTCCCTTTAGCAATGGAAGGTGTTATTGGTCTTGCCAATAGTATTGGCACGATTATTAATAAAAAAGACAGTGGTATTGATCAGATGGGTCGCCTAAAAACTGGTTTATTGTGTGCAACTATTATTTCTTTATTTGGTTCAATAAAATTTCCCCAATTAAGTAATATATTTTATCCTTTATTAGGTCTTACTTTAACAAGCCAAGGAATTACTGTTCATAATTATTATCATAGATATCAAAACATAAAAAAACAACAATCAAAAACTATAAAAAATATGATTGTTAATAATGCAGTTGAGCGACATAACAAAAATGATAAAAAAATAGTTGAATATCAGAAATTAAGAGATATACTTATCACAATTAAAGATAAAAAAATAAACAATGAAATAGAAAAAATCGAAAACAAGGAACCTAAATTATTAAAAAAAGAAATAATAACTAAAGGAGATGCGATTAAATAAGCGCATCTCTTTTTATTTGTTATTTTTTAATATATTAAATGATCTTCCCTTTTTTTATTTTCTTAAACATTTCCATTATTAATAAAATTGGTAACGCTAATAAAAATATAATAAATATATGATTAACTGGTATTCTTGTAGTTTGTAAAATTTTGTTAAGCATTGCATTTTCAGTTACTAAGAATTGTAATAATAATACTAGCGCAATGCTAACTACAATAAACGGATTATTTTTAAATGGTATTTTAAATGCGGATTTTAATTCACTGCGGCAATTAAATACATGTACATTTTGCATAAATATCATTAATAATAAGACATAACCACGCGCTTGTACTACATTCATATGAACATAATTAATTAAATAAACCCAAAAAAGAAAAACAATTAAACCAATAGCTATTCCTGATACTAATGTTTCCTGAATTAGTAACTTATTAAAAATACGTTCATTTGGTTTTCTTGGTTTTTCCTGCATTTCTTCTTGTTCCCGTTTTTCATATGCCAAAGCTATATCTTGAATACCATCAGTTACTAAATTTAACCATAATAACTGTACCGCTAATAAAGGAACGGGATAATTAAATAGTATCGCTAATAAGAAAAACAACACTTCAGAAAATCCAGTTGAAATTAACATATATATTACTTTACGAATATTTTTATATGCACTTCGTCCTTCTTCAATGCCAGCTACAATTGATAAAAAATTGTCGTCAGTAATAATCATCGTTCCAGTTTCTTTTGCTACATCAGCCCCACTACCCATCGCCACACTAATATTAGCCGCTTTCATAGCAGGAGCATCATTAACACCATCACCTGTAACGGTAATAAATTCCCCTTGTCTTTTGAAAGATCGAATAATAGCTAGTTTTTGTAATGGGGTAACACGACTAAAAACAATTTTTTCTTTTACTAATTGATCAAATTCATTTTCCCCACGTTTAAAATATTGTTCTAGTTCTTCACCACTAACTACTTCAGCTTCTTTTTTTACCATTTTCAACTCTTTAGCAATCGCAAAAGCAGTTAACGGATGATCACCCGTAATCATTACCACTTTAATTCCTGCCTTATGACATTTATTAATTGAATCTATAGTTTCTTTACGAATTGGATCAATAAACCCAACTAATCCAATTAAGGTTAATTTAGAAATATCATCAACAGTATGGTTATTTTTTTTTCGAAAATTAGCCTTTTCACCTTGCGCTATTGCAATTACACGGTACCCCTTTTTAGCTAATTCTTCGTTTTGATTCATAATTAAATTTGAATCAATTTTTACTTCTTTATCCCCCATTTGCATTGTTTTACAAAAATTAAGCACCACTTCTACTGAACCTTTGACAATACAAAATGTTTTACCTTGATCTTTATAAAAAGTAGCTGAATACATATTCTCTGATTCATAAGGAATATTACCAACTATCATTTTAGTTTTTTTAATATCCTGATTAATACCTAATTTATATGCTAAAGACAAGAAAGCAACATCAATTGAATCACCATTATGTTTCCATTCATTATTAGTTTTAGTAAGATTTGCTTCATTATTAATTAAACCTAAAATAGCTAAATCAGTTACTTTAGTAAAATTACGATTGCCATTAATCGGTAATACCTTACCTTCATCATTATAACCAATTCCTTCAATTTTAAATTGTTCCCCATTAGACATTACTATCAATTTAGCAGTTTGCTGATTTAAAGTCAGGGTCCCCGTTTTATCAGTAGCAATAACTGTACAACTGCCTAAACTTTCAACCGCATTTAATTTTTTTACAATAACATTTCTTTTAGCCATTCTTCTAGATGCAATTGATAATGCTAAGGTTAATGCTAGTGGCAATCCTTCGGGAATAGCCGAAACTGATAAACCGATAACAGAAAAAAAGATATTATCAAGCGCATAATTTCTAATAAATAATAATAACATTAAAAATAACGCAATAATTAACATAAAAACACTAATATGTTTTATAAATTTCGCCATACGTAATTCTAATGGGGATTTTGTATCTTTTACTAATAATACCTCATTAGCGATTTTACCAATTTCAGTATTAATTCCTGTTGCCACTACTACTCCCATTCCTCTACCGGTTGTTACAGTTGTTCCAGCATAAGCCATATTTTCACGGTCTGAAACTAAGGTCGTTTCTGGCATAACATAATTAAATTTTAAAGAGGGCATTGATTCACCAGTTAATATTGCTTCATCAATTGTTAAATTTTGCGTTTCTATTAACCTTAAATCACCAGAAATTTTATCGCCTGATTGTAATAAAACAATATCGCCAATAATTAAATTTTTTGAATTAATTTTTTTGGTTTTCCCATCTCGTAATACTTTAACCTGTACTTTAATTAAAGATTGTAAACTCTCTGATTCTTTCCCAGCTTTCCATTCTTGAAATGCCCCTAATAAAGCATCAAAAACAATAACCAAAGTAATAAATATACTATCAGCTATTTCACCAATAATTATAGAAAGAAAAACCATAATTATTAATATATAAATAATAGGATTAATAAATTGACGCAAAAAAATTTTAATAATTCCTTCTTTTTTAGCTTTAGGAATTTCATTAAAGCCATATTTTATTAAGTGCTCATTTGCTTCTTCCGTAGTTAAACCATTTTTAGTTGTTCCTAATTCCTTTAATATATCATCAATTTTCCTACTATGCCATAATTTTGTCATCTTAATACCTTCTATCTATAATAATTATTTTTAAGTATATTTTAACATATTTTTAAAAAATTAAAAAATATAAGCTTATCCTTATAACTGAAAAATAATATTTTTAAATTATTATTGACAATAACCAAAATATATTTATAATACCTCATAAGAGGTGAAAAAATGGAAGAAAATTCACTATACTATTCTTTATTAATTTATTCTATTACTAATGGAACAGCAAACTATGCTATTATTAAAAAAGAACAAAAACAAATACTTGATAACTTTAATAATTATTATTTACCAAAAACAAATAAACCATTTAAAAAAAATGATATTCCTGACGAAATAAAAAAAGATATCGCGCTTATAAAAGAAAAAGTAAATAATGAAAACTTATATAATCTATACAATAATTTAACCAATATAAAAATAAAGAATGATCTTTCTTTATTATTAAAACTTATTAAAGGAAAATATAATAGTAAAACTAATACTATTACATATACCACAATTAATTCTAGATTTCACGAATTAATGCATCTGGCCAGTTCATGTTATGATGA
>Ga0334898_1001264_pt1 | contig 30028 bp, 28 predicted proteins | sample GraSluR3_MG_10_FD_207228 | JGI IMG/M metagenome (GOLD analysis project Ga0334898, IMG submission 207228) | Sludge microbial communities from methane-producing bioreactor in Wageningen University, Netherlands - Granular Sludge_3_08-R3 | ecosystem: Engineered > Bioreactor > Anaerobic >... | reverse complement strand
TCAGAAGTAGATGCATGGCAAAACCACAGGAATAATAAGAATGCCAAAATTAACTGGCAGTTTACAAATGACCAGGCACGGATAAAACTAAAAAGGCTTTATCCGTCAATTTCGACTTAACACAACACTAGAAATGTGATTTTAAAAATTTCCATACAGACTGCCGTTTTTATTGTTTTTCTCTGTATTGTTTTTAGCAAAAGTTTATAATTAATCTTTTGCGAAGTTATAAAAATATACATCAAAGTCGGGCAAAGAAGTGACTGAGATGACTTATAAATACTTCAGCATGTTCGCTTCAATAAACAGACGGTATGAACTATCTTTTTAACAACCCGGTTATCTCTCCCGTGTAAGCCAATGATAACCGGTGCATAGCCCTCGTTACAGCTACATACAGCATACTTCTGTCTATCTCGGTTTTGTAGTTTTTCTTATCGGTGAATGGAACAATCACTTCATCAAATTCCAGGCCTTTCGCCATGTGTGCCGAGGTAACAATTATGCCATTTATAAAAGCAGAACTTTGACTGGACAAAAAATGAACGTCTGTTGTCTTTGCGTTGAGCAATTCTGCTGTTTCTTTTGCCTCGGCTTCGGTTTTACATATTATTCCAAGCGATTTATAGCCCGATTTCCTGAAAGAAGAAATCAACGCTGCAATACCGGCAATTTCCTCTTTCTTGTTTTCAAATCGGATAATCTGAGGTTGTTCCCCATGACGGGCAACCGGCTCCAGCTCATTGTTTAACCGGATTTTTTGAGCAAACTCAGTAATTTCATAGGTTGACCGGTAGCTTTTGCACAACTTCATTACTTCTCCTGTTATAAAAGTTTTCTGAATAATTTCCGCAGTAGAAGAGCCATAAGGATTTACTGACTGACTGGCATCCCCAAGTATCGTTTTTTTGCATGGGTAAAGCTTCTTAATAACTTTATATTGTACCGGCGAGTAATCCTGCATTTCATCAATTAACAGATGCTTTACCTGTGTTTGTGTGTTTTTTCCGTCCAGTGCAATATGAAGGTAAGCAAGCGGTGCGAGGTCGGAGTTTTCGAGCGTGCGGTTTTTTCGTAGCTTGAACATCTCTGGTTTTCCAATCCATTCAAAAAAAGCTCTGTAAACCTGAAAGTTATTATTGCCTGCAAACATGTTCTTAATTTCTTTTTTCAGCCTATTACGGTTTATCGTGGTAATTGCAATCCGATATTGAATTTGTGCCATTTCCAGAATATAATCCGTCATTATTTCGAATCGCTGACGCATCGGGTAGCGGTTAAATCTCCGAAATTGCTCGTCGATGAATTCGGCAGGAATGGTAAAATGCTTGGTCAATTGTACATCTGTTGCTTTGAAATAATTGTTTTCAATGTGTAAAATAAACCGGTCGAGCTGAGCAATAAAGTCAAGCGAGACTTTGTAATTTATCCGCTCAATAAAATCCGAATCAGGCTTGTTGAGCAGTTCTTTTACCTGTTCAAAAAAGTTCTGGTATTTGAATTTGTTATCAAGTACACCAGACAATATCTGCTCCATACTTGTTTCGGGAACAGTTTCCTCGCCAAGTTCGGGAAGTACGTTTGAAATATAATCAGCAAAAACCTTGTTGGGCGAAATAATCAGAATGTCTTTCGATGAGATTTCTCCCTTAAAGGTATAAAGCAGGTAGGCAATGCGGTGCAGCGCAATAGAAGTTTTCCCCGAACCGGCAACGCCCTGTATGATAAGCGCAGGAGCATCTTCGTTACGGATAATGCGGTTTTGTTCCCGCTGAATAGTTGCCACGATGTTTTTCATTTTATCGTCGGCGTTGGAGCTTAATTCTTTTTGAAGAATCTCATCGTGGACGGTAATGGAACTTTCAATCATATAGTCCATCTTTCCTTTTCGGATTCGGTACTGGCGTTTAAGCGAAATAGTACCATCAACTTTTCCTGACGGCGATGAGTAGGCTGTCTCTCCGAGTTCAAAGTCATAAAACATTCCGGCAATAGGTGCCCGCCAGTCATAAATAAGGGTTGCTTTCTTTTTGAAATCGAAGAATGTATGAATGCCAATATAAACCGGAATAATGTCACTTTTTGGGTGGTTTTCCTGAAAGTCAATCCGTCCGAAATATGGAATATCCAAAAGTTTGTCTAACCGTCTGCGTTTGGCAATTACATTCTCGCCAAGGGCAAAATGGTTCAGGATACTTTCCCTCATCGAACGGATTTCCTGCGGGTCGATATCTTTGCTCGACCACAGATAATCTTTGTATTCTTTTAAGGTTTCAACATGTTCGTTTACCGAAACATCGGTATTGTTTATAGTGCTTTTTACAATATCTAATATGTGTCGAAGATATTCCCGTTCCTGCTTTTCGGATTTGTTGAATACCATAAATAATGATTTGAGTTAAAAAGGACTGCAAAATTACCTCTTGTTACCGCGGCAATAAATAGCCATTTATGGTCATTTCTTTATCTTTGCAGTTGCTATGAAGGGTTCCGAATTATTTGAATTATCGCGACGAATAAGGCAGTCGGCATTACAGGTGCTGACCGACCTCAATATTGCAGAACATTGCAGGGAAGTTGGAGGGGAGTTAAATATTGTCGGTTCATTAAAAACCGACCTGATGTTGAACCATCGCGATATTGATTTGCACTTTTATACCGGTGAGCCAATGATTGAAAAGAGTTTTGCTTTTATGGAACGCCTGGCAAAAAACAACGCTGTAAAAAATATTCAGTATAAAAACCTTTTGGACACAAAAGAAGAATGTATCGAATGGCACCTGTGGTACCAAGCTGAAAAAGGAATTACCTGGAAACTGGATATTATCCACATCCGAAAAGGTTCTTTATATGATGGATTTTTTGAGAAGGTAACGGATAAACTCATTGAAAGGCTTACGCCGGAAACAAAGGAAGCCATTCTGCGAATAAAATTCGAATTGGGTGAAAAAAGCAATGTGCAGGGAATTCAGATATACCATGCCGTTTTGGAACATGGCATAAAAAAATATGCAGATTTTATTCAATGGTCAAAGAAAAATCCGGTTGATGCCGTTTTGGAATGGATGCCTTAGGTTTATTGCAGGATTCCTCTTTTTTCAGCTTCATTTATTGCTTCTATTGAATTGGCAACCTGTAATTTTAGCAGTATGTTTTTTCGGTGGTTGCTTACGGTATTAAGGCTTATGCAAAGTTTATCGGCAATTTCTTTACTTAAATGACCCGTTTTAACCAATCTTAAAATTTCAATTTCCCTGTCCGATAAAGTTGTTTCATTATCGATATTATTGGCAGAATGAATAATTTGCCCTGTTTTCAGGTTCACGGTTATTTTCTGCACACCATTCAATGACCGTTGGTCGGGCAGAATATTGACTTCGCCTAGAATAATCCATGCCTTTCCATTAATATCCTGCTCAATTACCCGCTGGCGGCTTATTACATTCAGGTATTGCTTTTGGGCATTTTGCATCCTGAAATTATAGGCATTGCTGTAATCATTCCTGTATTCTGGCTCAAGACTATAGATAAAATGAGAATGATCAATCTGCATCTTCAATAGCTCATCCAGGTCATCTGGATGCGTCATATCCTCGAAAAAATAAGCTTGTTTTTCAATCGAATTGAGCCATTCGGGCTTATAACCGAAAAGTTCTGAAAACCCGGATGAGGCAAAATCGTATCTGCCTTTGTATACATCTACTGTAAATAAACAACTATGGCCTAGGTCAGCCATCTGTCGCAGGAGTTTCCTCTGTTGATTCCACAAATTGTAATCTACATCGTTGCTACCAATTTGCTGTTTAGCCCATAATCTTTGTATTATATCGGTTTTCGAATTCATAAAAACAAATGAATCATGATTTTATTTGCAAGAATTACAAAACTAATAGATTGCTTTAATTTTTGACAAATGTACACACTTCGAAGTTAACACTTTTGTATTATCTTAGGTATAACGACTGATAATCATTTTCTTTATTATAACGGTTCCACAAAAAGCCTTTCGCACACCTCCCTGCTTAAGGTTATTGCTGATTCATTCCCATAAGAAACCGTCATGCTTTTATCAAAGGGTTCGATGTAATCAATGGTTATTTTTACTCCCAATGAAAGCTTTTTGCTGTTCAGGTATTTTAAGAACTCGTTATTGTCATCGTGCAGAGCCTTTAGCTGCACTTTGTTTCCTTCCTGCATTTCAGACAACTTGAGATAATTATTGGAGGAAATATTCCCGTTTCTGTCAGGAATTGGCGAACCGTGAGGGTCAAAAGCGGGGCTGCCAAGTATCTCATTCATCCGTTCAAAAAGCGCTTCTGAACCAACATGTTCCATCTCCTCCGCAATGTCATGGACTTCTTCCCATCCAAAATTCATTTTTTCAACCAAAAATATTTCAGCAATACGGTGTCTCCTCATAATAAGAGCCGCTTCTTTTTTTCCACGGCTGGTTAACTTTACCGGTTTGTATTTCTCATAAACCACCCATCCTTCATTGTGCAGCCTTTTGGCCATACTATTGACCGTTGGGACACTCACTCCTAATCTTTTCCCAAGTTCCGACAAGGAAATTGCACCTATTTCCTCATCAATCATATACATGGTTTTTAAATAATTTTCTTTCGTTTTTAAAGGCATATATGAAATATTTTTACAAAGATAAAAGAATATTAAAAATTTAATATTTAGATTAATCTAAATATTTATATTTGCATACACTAAAAAATATAGTTTGTGCAAAATCATAAATTAAATCGAAATATTAAATTATCAATAATCTCTGCAATTATTGAAATTATATGTTTAAAAAGATTCTTTTCTTAGCCAATGTGAAAACAACATTCAGAAATATAGTACAAAAACTAGTAGTCGGGCTGCTTTTGATTTCAGTTGGACTTCTTATTGTAAACAATGTTGTTTTCGTCCATACCCACAAGATGAGTGATGGGAAAATTTTGATTCATGCCCACCCTTATAACAAAAGCCAGGATTCGGCACCATTCAAGAAACATGACCATACTTCAAAAGAATTATTTCAGATTTCACACATTCAGCTTCTTTTTGTAACAGCAATTTTTTCTGTTTTTAGTGCAATATTAACCGCGAACAAAAACATTTATTTTTATAAGATCCCCTCCATTCATTTCAGATACTGTTTCAGGTTAAAAGGCAGGGGACCACCAATATCCTGCAACTCTCATTTATATCAATTTTAATTTTTATCCTAAATATTTATTCTGCAGGAAAATACCTGGAGAAAAACCCTAAACAGACCGATAACCAGGCAATTTTTATTGCAGGATAGAAAATATTAAATATAAAACAACAATTAATTTTTTGAAATACCATGAAAAAAATATTACTCATTTCAATTATTTTTTTGACAACCATTGTTATTGGGAAAGCACAAAAAAAGGGTACAGATGCCAATATCATCGGCGATGTGCAGTGCGAAGGCGAGCATGTTCCGTTTATTAGTATTACAATTGACGGAACAACCATCGGCACCGCTACCGATGCTACAGGCCACTATCAACTGATAAATTTGCCGGTTGGCGAATTAACCATCCGCGTCAGCGGGATAGGCTACAAAAGTATTTCACAAAAAGTAAAAACAGAGGAAGACAAAACACAAGAGATTAAATTTGAGATTGAAAAAGATGTTTTGAATATTGAAGATGTGGTGGTAACTGCCAACCGCAACCAGACCAACCGGGCTGAAGCGCCTGTAATTGTCACAACCATTTCTCCGCAACTGATGGAGAAAACCCAGTCAGTGAACATTGCGGAAGGGTTAATTTTTACTCCCGGGTTGCGGACTGAAACCAATTGCCAAAACTGTGGTTTTACCCAGTTACGCATGAACGGCATGGAAGGACCTTATACACAAATACTGATGAATAGCCGGCCTGTTTTCAGCGGGCTGGCGGGGGTATATGGCCTCGAACTGATCCCTGTCAACATGGTGGAACGCATGGAAGTTGTCCGTGGCGGAGGATCGGCCCTTTTCGGCGGAAATGCCATTGTCGGAACGGTGAATATTATTACCAGGGAGCCAGCCAGGAATTCATTCCATATCGATGGCCGATTGGGTGTTATCGGAATCGGCGGGGAAAATGGCTCAAACACGGCAACCGACGGACAGCTTAACCTGAATGCTTCGATTATTACAGCCGACCGGAAAACCGGCGGATACATTTATTCCATGTTACGCAACCGCGAAGCCTACGATATTAATGGCGATGATTTCAGCGAGCTGGTGGAGATGGAAAACACAACTTTCGGGTTTAACGTATTTCACAAACCGGGAACAAAAAGTAAAATTTCCCTGGACGGATACCGCATAAGCGAGTACCGCCGCGGCGGCAACAAACTGAATTACCTGCCGCATGAAGCGGACATTGCTGAGCAGCTCGACCATTTAATTACCGGCGGAAACCTTTCATATGATTTATTTACCAACGGCAACTACGATAAATTTTCGGTTTATGCGTCCGCCCAGCATGTGCAGCGCGGTTCGTATTACGGAGCGCAACTGGACCCGAATGCGTACGGCGATACCAGGAACCTGACCTCTTCGTTCGGCGCACATTACGGACTCCATTCTGACAGGTTTTTATTCGCCTCCTCGTCCACCGTATTCGGAATTGACAATACGAACGACTACCTGCACGATGTGAAGCTGGGAGCCGGCGGAGAAGACAACACCACACTTACAAAACAGGATGTAAATACACTGGGCTCTTTTGTGCAGCACGACTGGAAATCGGAAAAAATTAACCTTTCGGTGGGCTTGCGCTACGATCATTATTGGATTGAAGACCGGGAAAGCGATGCTGCCGACTTAAGCAACGGGGTTCTTGTTCCACGTGTGGGCATTGTGTATAAATTTACCCCGGAAGTCAGGTTCAGGGTCGGATATGCCCAGGGATACCGGGCGCCGCAGATTTTTAATGAAGATTTGCATATAGAACTGGTGAATGCTACCCGTGTCCAGACTTTCAACTCTGATGATCTTAAGCAGGAAACATCAAACGCGTTTACCTCTTCGTTAAATTCGGTTTTTAGTTTGGGAAATACGCTCAACGATTTGCTGGTCGAAGGTTTTTACACACTTCTGAAAAATCCATTTGCCAATCAATATTACCCGTTGGACGATGAGGGGAACTTTGCCTATATGCGGATAAATTCTGAAGATAACGCCTATGTTGCCGGTGTAAATTTAGAGTGGAAATCATTTATTACAGACCATCTGGAAACCCAGGTGGGATTTACATTCCAGACCAGCCGGTACGAATCGGCACAGGCCTGGGGCGAAAACGAAACCAGCTTTTCAAAAGATTTTATACGCACGCCAAATCGTTACGGGTATGCTACGTTTATATGGAAACTGACACATCATTTTAGTGCAACGTTTTCATGCAATTATACCGGGCCGATGTATGTCCCGCATTTTGGGCTCAATCCCGATGATTTTGAGGGCGGCGAAAGACAGGCGGTACTGGATGCCATAGCCCGCGGCGATATCATTGAAGGTGAACAGTTAAAAAAATCGGGGGGCTTTTTAGTCACCGATTTGCTGGCATCATACCACATTCATTTTAGTAACGAAGTTGAAATGAAGCTTTATGTCGGTATAAAAAATATTTTCAACCAAGTGCAAAAAGATTACGACAAAGGTATGTACCGCGATGCCGGTTACATTTACGGTCCATCGCTCCCGCGTACCATTAACTTTGGGATTAAGTTTGGAAATATATTTTAGTTCATTCTGGCGGGTGGGATAGGTTTTCTGTTCCGCCTGCCAGATTCAAATTATCCCTTCCCAACTCTTCATTAAGATTTACCACCTTCGTCTTTCCTTTTGACCTTTCAATTTTTCATTTCTGGCTTGGTACATAAAGCTGCGATACCGTTTTCCAGGGTTGCCATACTGTTTGAACTCCCGCTCTGCACTTTCAATATTGACAGCAGTAAGCCGGTGAGGATTTTTATTGTCCGAAAGCCCGATGATGTAACCTGTTCAGGGTTGGCCGGCATTCCGCTGCATAAAATCTTTCGATGCAAAATGACTGTCGCTCCTGACGATAATTATCGTATCGGGCCATTGTTTGCGCAGGTGCTAGTCTATTTTTTTACGTAGCGATAGCCAATAGAGGAACATATGCCGTCGAATAGCCTGATTTGGTTTTCTACATCATGCAAAAACAGCGATCCTCCATTACTGCTGATTTGCTCGCCGGGATAACTTAATTCAATCTTTTTGTCAGATACAGGAAAAAGGTCTAAGATTTTTGGGCTGTTCTTAAATTTTTTTTCTAACATTGCTACGGGATGTTTGTTTTTGTACACCCTGAAAATACTGATACTTCAGCTATTTTTAGATGCAAACTCCCGTTTTTCATAAATAATCCGGGTTAGAATTTTTAAACAAAGATATTATGAGTAAAAAAACAGAGCTGAAAGAATATAACTTTGAATCTTTATCTTACAAAATCCTTCCCGGGGTTTCAGAGTATCATTGTAAAGTCCATAACCTCAAATTAAAATACAACTATCCTTTTTATACCGAAGTTGGAACCATAAAGGATAATGTTCTTATTAAGGATATTTTTGTTGAAGAAAATCGATTTTTCAAATACCATATAATACAACCTTCCGGTAATAAAACCATCAGGAAAGCAATATTTCTTTTTCATGGATTCAATGAGAAAGACTGGAGTAAATATTTACCATGGGCTAATTCGATTTGTGAAGGTACCGGAAGCAGCGTAATTTTATTTCCAATAGCCTTTCACATGCAGCGGGCACCAAAATATTGGAGCAGTAAAAGAGAAATGTACAATTTAAGTGATAAGAGAAAAAACAGATATCCAAACATAGTACATTCAACTCTATCAAATGTTGCTATTAGCATGCGATTACATTCAATGCCCCAGCGTTTTATATGGTCAGGATTACAAACTTATTATGATGTTATTCAGTTTATTGAAGAATGTAGAGAAGGCAACCATGCCAGTATAAACAAAGATTTTGAATTTGACATTTTTGCGTATTCAATAGGTGGATTTCTTGCCCAAATACTTAAACTAACTAACTACAATAATTACTTTTCAAATTCAAAAGTTTGTTTATTTTGCAGTGGAGCAACATTTAATCGCTTATCCCCGGTCTCTAAATTCATTTTAGATAGTGAAGCAAATGTCGCTTTGTATTCCTTTTTAGTTGAGCATTTCGATAAAATACTTCAAAAAGACCAATTACTCAATCATTATATTCAAGAAGCCCATTTAGAAGGGAGAATATTCTATTCGATGCTTGATTATCAGAAGGGAAGAAACTTTAGAGAGAAGTTGTTAAAAAAATACGAAAACCAAATTTATGCAATTACGCTTAAGAAAGATTATGTAATACCTTCTTTCGAAGTAATTAATACATTAAAAGGCGCTTACCGAGATATTGAGATTAAAGTAGATGAATTGGATTTTAACAGGCCATATACTCATGAAAACCCATTCCCTGCAAGTATTAAAGCATCAAAGCAGATCGACAAAGATTTTGAGATGGTATTTAAAAAGGTTTGTAGTTTCTTCAATAATTAATCAGGTACATCAATTTTCTTTTTACAACCTCAGAGATTCATGTGAAATATAGTATAATCAATTAGCCATTATTTCGTGTATTTTCAATACCTGTGTTTTTTTGTATTGCTTCATTCCTATTCGGTCTGGTTTATTTTCATTTTTTCCACTTGAGTAATTTAATTACCGGGTTCGGACCTTTTGCAGAACAATCGGGTCATTCTTTTTAATGGCTCTAAAGAAAAGTAAGTTATTAACAATTAAAATGAAAAGAATGATTTTATATTAGTAGCTATTGTGTTAGGTCCCGGCATAAGGTAAAAATTATAGTTGCGCGAAAAAGCAACCCTCTTCAGAGCATGGCTCAGCAAATAGCCTGCTCCAAATCAAATACATTCTCGCTTAATTTACAGAATTATTACCTCATTGGGCTTTTGACCGGATTATAGTTGTTGCTGCCCGTAAGTGTTATTGTGTTCGGGATTTATTTTCAAAAAAAACAATTGGAAATAATGAACAATTAAATGTTATCAACATAAAACAAGGCCCTTTTTACAAAGGGAACTCTGTCTGAAATCCGCCGGTTTGTTTATAACTCAAATCAACAAAATTGATTTAAAACCCTTAAAATTGCAAAACGATTACGGTTATTGTCAGAAAATTTCATTTGACGATACGAAATAGGGAATCCCGTGTAAATCGGGAGCTGTACCCGCAGCTGTAAGTCCAGTAAGTGTTTTTGAAATTCTTTCGCCACTGTCCCGAGGTATCGGGATGGGAAGGCATCAAAAACGGGACGAGCCAGAAGACCTGCCATAATCAATTTTAAATTAGGCTTTCGGGAGCAGAAGTCTGGTTCGTGAGTAATAAAGAGCTTGTTTTTCTCATTTTAAATCTTTTGCCTGCGTACCCTTTTCTTCCCGATGTGGAAAATATTTCGACAGAACATTAACAAATAAAGAAATAAATGATGAGCAATGCAGGGTTATTAATAGTTAAAAGAGATGGGAAGAGAGCCTCATTTTCTATTGAAAAGATTAGAACCGCCATTAAAAAAGCATTCCTTTCGGTTGGTAGCTTTGCCAGTGAAGATGACCTTACGAATATTTTGCACCGGATAAATATTCGCAATGAAATGAATGTGGAAGATATCCAAAACCAGGTAGAGCGTTCGCTTATGGCCGAGAATTATTTTCTGGTTGCAAAATCGTATATGCTTTATCGCCAAAAACATTCGGAAGACCGGGAAACGAGGGACCGGGTGAAATTTTTAATTGATTATTGCGCTGCCGGAAATGCTGCCTCGGGAAGTAAATTTGATGCAAATGCAAACGTTGATAAGAAAAATATTGCAACACTTATTGGTGAACTACCCAAGGAGAATTTTATCCGCTTAAACCGTCGGCTTTTAACCGACAGGCTGTCGGGTATGTTCGGGAAAGAGCTGTCTGATAAATATCTCAGCTATTTGAACCACCACTTTATTTATAAAAACGACGAAACAAGCCTTGCCCCTTATTGTGCCAGCATAACCATGTATCCGTGGTTGTTGGGTGGAACTTCGGAAATTGGCGGCAACTCTTCTGCCCCGACCAATTTAAAATCGTTTTGCGGAGGCTTTATCAACATGGTATTTATTGTCTCCAGCATGTTGAGCGGAGCTTGTGCCACGCCTGAGTTCTTAATGTATATGAACTATTTTATCGCTAAGGAATATGGAAATGATTACTACAAGCATAGCGATGAAATTGTTGACTTATCGAAAAGGAAACGTTCGATTGATAAAATCATTACCGATTGTTTCGAGCAAATTGTTTATTCGCTGAACCAGCCAACCGGGGCTCGTAACTTTCAGGCTGTTTTCTGGAACATTTCGTATTACGACAAATATTATTTTGAAAGCCTGTTTGGCGAATTTGTTTTCCCAGATGGCAGCAGGCCTGACTGGAAATCGTTAAGCTGGTTGCAAAAACGGTTTATGGCCTGGTTTAATAAGGAACGTACAAAAACAATGTTGACTTTCCCGGTTGAAACAATGGCTTTACTTACCAATGAAGGAGATGCAAAAGATAAAGAATACGGCGATTTTACGGCAAAAATGTACGCCGAAGGGCATTCATTCTTTACCTATTTAAGCGATAATGCCGACAGCTTAAGTTCGTGTTGCCGGTTGCGTAACGAAATACAGGATAATGGATTTAGTTATACCCTGGGAGCTGGCGGTGTTTCCACCGGTTCGAAAAGTGTTCTTACCATTAACCTGAACCGTTGTGTACAACAAGCCCGCAAAGAAAAAATACATTACATGAGTTTCCTCGAAGATGTTGTTGATTTGGTACATAAAGTGCAATTAGGCTACAACGAAAATTTAAAAGAACTACAACAAAAAGGAATGCTCCCATTATTCGATGCCGGATATATTAATTTAAGCCGCCAGTACCTTACAATAGGCGTAAACGGGTTGGTTGAAGCGGCCGAATTTTTAGGCATTGCAATAAGCGACAATCCTGAATACCTTGCATTTACACAAGAAATACTCGGGCTTATCGAAACGCACAATAAGAAACACCGTTCGAAAGAGATATTGTTTAACTGTGAAATGATTCCGGCTGAGAATGTTGGCGTAAAACATGCAAAATGGGACAAAGAAGATGGATATTTCGTTCCGCGCGATTGTTATAACAGTTATTTCTATGCGGTAGAAGACGAATCGCTAAACGTCATTGATAAATTCAGAATTCACGGAAAAGAATACATTGAACATTTAACCGGAGGTTCTGCCTTGCACCTGAATCTGGAAGAACACTTAAGCGAAATTCAATATCGTCAGTTGCTCCGTGTTGCAGCAACAGAAGGTTGTAACTATTTCACATTTAATATTCCGAATACAATTTGTAACGATTGCGGACATATCGATAAGCGTTATTTAAAAGAATGCCCCAAATGTAAGAGCAAAAACATCGACTACCTGACACGCATAATCGGGTATATGAAAAGAATAAGCAGTTTTTCGGATGCCCGCCAAAAAGAAGCGGCAAAAAGACATTATGCAAAGAATAATCTTGAAGAAAAGGTGAAAGTAGAAGAACATGCTCAAGTACTATAACTACGATATCGTTTTCCAGGAAATTCCCAACGAAGTTACGCTCGCAGTGAATATAACCAACTGCCCGAACCGTTGCAAAGGCTGCCACAGTCCGCATTTGCAAAAAGATATTGGAGAGGAACTGAATGAAGAACGAATTATTTTGTTGATGGGAAAATATGCTTCAGCAATCACCTGCTTTTGTTTTATGGGTGGCGACGGACACCCTCATCGGGTTGCAGCGCTGGCAAATTTTATGCGCCTTCATTATCCGGCAATAAAAGTGGCCTGGTACTCCGGTTGTGCAAAGTTGCCTGATGGGTTTGACAACAGCGTTTTTCAGTATATCAAACTGGGTGGTTATGTAGAGGAACTGGGAACCCTGAAAAGCGAAACAAGCAATCAGCATTTGTTTGAAATACAGCAGGATGGTTATATGAAAGAGATAAGTTATATGTTTAAATCGTATTAATGATTCGTTTTGAATTACTTTACTGGTTCAAAAATCAGCAATATGAACGAACTGCCGATTGATAAAAAAGACAATACTCTGCGTTGTTCTTATTGTATGGAAGAAAGAATGAACGCAGAGACTATTGTCGATGGGATGGGGATGGTTGTTTGCAGTACCTGCAGGGCAAAATCCATCAAAGATGTCATTTACGATTGCTGCCTCGCTTCAGACAGTGCCGCTCCAATTGAAATGGCAACACACCTGATGAATTTTCCGGATTTTAAAATGCACTGTCCAGAACACCATTTTCTGGTTCCTGCTGTATTGCTTTCTGCTTATAGTAATCGTGTGAAGGAAAAAGACAGGCTCGAAAAATGGTTAATGGCCGCCAGCCAACGATCGGAGAAAGTGCCGGGGGCTTTTTGTGGAACCCACGGCAGTTGCGGGGCTGCGGTTGGGACAGGAATGTTTGTCAGTATCATTACCGGAGCAACACCCTATAAAACAGAGGAGTGGAAATTGGCCAATTCGATGACTGGCCGTTCGTTGCTGAAAATGGCAGTTTACGGTGGACCAAGATGTTGCAAGCGGGTTTCGTTTGTAGCCATTCAGGAGGCGTGTACCTTTTTAAACGAGTCATTTAACGTCTCACTTTCTGTCCCTGAAAAAATTGAATGTACATTTCATCCTGAAAACCAGGAATGTTTAAAAAATGATTGTCCGTTTTATCCTTTATCTTAAAATAGTTCAGTATGACGATGCAAATCTTTTTATGCCTTTTTTTAATGTCCGGAACTTTTATGAATTCCGACCGCGAAAAGCAAATCCACCAGTTTATTGAAACTGAATTGAAATATTACCCCGAAGCAAGGTTGGCTGATTTGTACAAGAATTACTTTCAGGATGCATACGGCCCAGGTCATTTAATTCCTGACACAACCCAGGCCGGAAAATACCTCGACTGGGAATTACAACAAACCGATTGGGTTGATACACTTCCATATCAACCGTTGGGAATTAACCACGATTATTACCGGATTAACCTCCGGCTGGTAAAGGACGGAACCATTCCGCGCGATACTCTTTTGCTGGCAATGGTGGAAAGCGCTAAACTCGCCCGGAATCCGGATTTGAAAAGCTGGGAAAAGGAGTGGAATGAGGTTCTTGCTGTTATCAAAAAAGTAAAACCCAATCTTCCCGGAATGGAAGTTGATGAAAAGCGGATTAATAAGGTGCTTTCAGAAGGAGATGTGATTATGCACCATAGTAAACATTACGAAGAAAAATATCATCCGCATTACCGGATTGTCCACTGTTCAGTTTTTGAACGGTGGAGAGGACAGTATTCTTAATCGTTAATCCACACAACTTTTATCTACAAATTAATAGAATCAGCTGATAACGTTAAGCATTATATTCTGGCTGTTTCCTGTTCAAATGGTATATTGACGATAAATGAGATTTCTTCGTTTTTTGTTTTAACTTTAATTTGACCACCTAATAATTCGGTCAGGTTTTTAACTAATGGCAATCCGATACCTAACCCAGAATTTAATTCCTTTCCAATATTTTCTTGTTTTTCAAATACATCAAACATTTTTAGAATGTCTTTCTGTCCAATGTTAGAATCCTTGTTTTTTACAAAAAAACTAATATTTTCTTCATTAGTATCTAACTCAAAGCCAAAAGTTACTTTGTTGCCTTCGGAAAATTTTACTGCATTATTGATTAAATGATATAAGATATGTTTTAGTTTATTTCCGTCAGTGTAGATACTAAAAGAAGATTCAGAATTTAAATAAGTAACAGATGTTTTTCTATTTTGAAACAATAATAATTCACTAAAGAAATCTTTCAATTCAGTAAGAACTTTAACTATGTCCACATTATCTTTTCTTATATTTAATTCATCGCCTGCCTGAGATAGAGACAACTCAACCAAGTCATTCATTATCATTAGAAAATGGGCGGCAGATTTTTTCACTGATTTAGAGAAGTATTCTTTCTCAATCGTAAAATCGTCAGTATTTAATTGTGCAATAATGTCCATGAACCCAAGTATGCCATTTAAAGGAGTCCTGACTTCATGCGATAAATTATTTAAGAAATTTTTTTTCGTTTTTTTGGATATCAAGGATTTGTCGTACAGCTTATTTACTTTTGTTTCTAATTCTCTTAAAATTTGATTTTTTTCAATTACCCCAATAAAATCACTCCCATTCATTACAGGGAGAACAAAAGAATGACTTGAATAAAATTTTTTAAGTGCAAAAGCGACCGTGTCAACTGCCTCTAAACTTTCCTTTTTTGTAACACAATCAATTACAATTTTGTGTGGACGTTTGATAATATCAGATGTTGTTAAAATACCGTAATAATTATTGGCATTGTCAACAACTACCAAATATTGGTTTTCTAATAACAAATTTTCAACTGTATTAATTCCTTCAAATGGTTCAACAGTTGGATAAGTATTGGATAGGTAATTTTTTAAAACCATTAGAATTCTCCTTCAACAGAATCATAAAAAATTCTCAATTTAAAATCTACTTTCAAAATTTCAGATTCAGAAACGTATGGAAAAACCTTTTCACGTAAAATTGAAATGATTTTGTCTTTGTCAAGTTTTTTTAAAACCCTTTTATTTATAAAAATAGCTTCAACAATCTCATCTTCAATTTCAAACGTTTCAAATTCGTTTGGAACTAAAAGTTCAAAAGATTTATATACTCCAATTTTTCCTTGAGGACATTTTTTCCCAAGTATCAAAATATCTTCGAAAGGAGGTAACCGTATTTCCTCAAAGCTCAGATGAACTGAGAATTTCTTGTTTGATTCATCTTTCATAAGCGTCATTTTTTAATTGTTAAATATAATAATTTTTCATAGAGTTTTTTCAACTTGCATATAACACTGATTTTATCTAATATAGATATTGCCAATTTATGTGCCTAAAATAACATGTCTTTTTGTGAATTAAGAATTAACAATAAAAAGTAACTCTCAAATTTATTTGTTTTTCTTTAAATCTAACCGACACCTGCATGCAGGTTCTAAAGCCTCCGGTTATTTACGGCGATGTTTCACGCAAAGGCCCGATGACGGTCTATATTTCGAAATTCACTCACCGCGTATTCCTTCAGTAAACGAAATGACCGGTTTATTGTACGTGGCATCGCGTTCTATTGATGCGGGCAAACTTTGGGTAAATCCTGACTGTGGTTTAAAAACCCGTAAATGGGAAGAAGTAAAACCAGCTATTGAAAATATGGTGATTGCCACTGAAATCTTACGAAAATCGATTTGATAAATATTTAATCCTGGTATATTCAAACGTTACCAACAAGCCGACAAAAAACAACAACATAGCGAAATTGAACTTTGCTGCAATAAAGGTCAGTAAAAAGGAAATTTCCACTACACAAAAGCAAGAGTGTTCCAGCCCGTCACAAAGCCATCCCTGCGCTTTCACACACTTGATTTTCTCCCTTCACTCATTAAGCTAATTTCGTTAATCAAAAAAAATCATAAATACGGGAATGTTTTGACAAAAGAAAAAATACTTACATATTAGTGGTCACTAATATATTTTTTAGTTAGCACTAATATATGACTGAAAACGAAATAACTGAAATACTTAAAGCAAGTTCTGTAGACTCTAGGATAAAGATTATTAAATTAATCCGGGACAGAAAACTTTGCGTTAATGCCATTGCAAGAAACCTTGAAATTACCCAATCGGCCGTTTCTCAACACCTTAAAGTATTAAAAGATTGCAATTTAGTTTTTTCTGAAAGATACGGTTCAATCATTCATTATCAACTAAATAAGGAGAAGATTGAAGAATTTTTAAACGGCTTGTCAAACCTCTTAACTGATTCGCAAAAATGACAAAGAATATATTAGAAGTACAAGACTTAAAAAAATCATACAACGGTTTTGTTGCAGTTGATAGAATCAGTTTCAACGTTAAACGTGCTGAGATATTTGGTTTTCTGGGGCCCAACGGTGCTGGTAAAACAACCACTATAAACATGCTTATCGGCATGGCAAAAGTTACTTCGGGCAAAATATTTTACAACGGAACCGATTTAACAAACAACATTAAAAAAGCACAGGAAATGATAGGCGTAGTACCCGATGAAAGTAACCTGTATGATGAAATGAGCGGTTTTGACAACCTTTGTTTTTGCGGTGCGTTATACGGAATGTCAAAAAAAGACAGGCAAAATACAGCACATGAATTAATTGATGTATTCCAATTAAGCGAGGTGTCAGATAAAAAGTTCAAAGCCTATTCAAAAGGAATGAAACGAAAACTGACCATTGCCGCTGCCCTTATCCATACCCCTGAAATTTTATTCCTTGACGAACCAACAAGCGGTATAGACGTGGCCAATGTAAGGCAAATCAGGAGGCTGATAAAAAAGCTCAATGAGAACGGAACAACAATTTTCCTGACAACACATTACATTGAAGAAGCAGAACGCTTATGCCACAGGGTTGCTTTTATTAACAATGGAGAAATTATCAAAACCGGTAGCGTTGACTACCTTGTAAATGAGAGCCGCGTAACAAATAGTATCGAGGTCAGGTTTGAGCCGGTAAATGAAGCAAAAAACAACTTGTTGCAAAATTTACAGCTGCAATTTCCCGATTTGGATTGCTTTTTAGTAAACAACGATACCATTAAAATATCCAGTACAAAGACCATTGATATTGCCCCGGTTATCAGCTCCCTGTCAAAAGAAGGATTAATCATTTACGAAGCACGGCTGATAAAACCCAGCCTTGAAGATGCTTTTGTTAAAGCAACAGGTATTGAAATTAATTTAATGAAAAAGGAGAAGGAGAATAAATGAAATCGACCATTGCATTTTGGAACATCTTGCACAAAGACATGAAAAACTATTACCTGAAACCGCCCAATATCAGTTGGGGGATTATTTTTCCGTTTGCCTGGATGTTGATGATGTTTGTAAAAACCAAAAGTGCCTTTAACATAGAAGAGGTATTCCCGGGTATCGTTGCCATGTCAATATTATTTGGAACCACTTCCATGCTGGCGGTAACGATTACTTTCGAAAGAAAATCCCGCTCTTTTGAACGCTTATTGTTAGCCCCTATCAAAACAGAATTATTGGTATTGGCAAAGATTACAGGGGCAATATTATTCGGAATCTTCAATAGCCTGGTTCCTGTGTTAATTTCTATACTCTATTTTAAGGCAGGGGTAGCCAATTGGGTTATGTTATTTGTCGGAATCATCTTTTTGTCAGTAATTTCAACATTGTTGGGGTTATTCATCTCTGTTTCGGCTAAAGAGGTTTTCGAGGCCCAAACCTATTCGAATTTTTTTCGTTTCCCGATGATTTTCCTTTGTGGCCTGTTTGTCCCGGTTGCTGCACTTCCTGTAATTATTCAGCCCTTATCATATATTCTGCCTGTAACCTATGGGGTGGATGTATTACACTATGCTATTTCAGGCACCAATTTTATGCCAATAAGTTTTAATTTGCTTTTATTGACAGTATTTAGTTTCATATTATTCTATATCAGTCTTTATAATATAAAAAGAAAATGGATTATATAAATAATGATTTTTTTCGCATGTTTTTCCACTGGTTGGTGTCTAAAAAGAAATCGAACTAATGCAGAAAATAATGAATAAACATTCAAATTTCAAGTGCTTATCATTGAATAAGATATTAATCGTATTTTTTCTGCTTTTTCTTTTTTGCGGGAAAAGCTTGTCAGCTCAACAGGAAGAATCGGAATATACGCTCACTCAGCTGGTGGATAGCGCCTTGCATAAAAATAATTTGCTACAGGCACACGAAAAGAACACGATGATTAAGCAAGCGGAATTAGAAATTCTTAAAAAGAATTATCAGCCCACTATTAGTACATCGGCCAGCATTTCTACCTGGAAATTTTTATTGCCCAACAAACAGCGTGTACTGGGTGATGCGCTGACAGATGTTTATACCGACATATCCGTGCGTCAGACCATATACGATGGTGGAGAAAACAAAGCAAATAAATCAATGGTCGAAGAAGAAATACTTCTTAACGATGTGGTGTATAAACAAATCCAAAACACGATAATATGGGGCGTTTCCGATGTTTATTTTGAAATACTGAAAGCGGAAAGGGAAGTAGAAGCGCAGATAAATTCACTGGAGCAGCTTAAATCACAACTACAATATGCCGAAACCCTTCATAAACGCGGCAAGGTATCGAAAGTTGATATACTTAAAATCAAGGTTCAAATGTCGGTTTTAGAGAAAAACCTTCAGAAAGCCCGGAACTCGGGTAAGGCTCAAAACATTAAGCTTAAAAGACTATGCTATCTTGAAAATAATGAAGAAATAAAAATAGAAAAAGTGGCAGACAGCCTGTACCAGACATGGCAGAATCACTTTTTTTCTTACGATTTGCTATATGCAGAGGCCCAACAAAATCATCCGGCGCTGGCCGCAACCAGACATCTGATGGAAATGGAGAAAATGCAAAAGGAAATTTACCGCTCACAAAGCATGCCCAAGGTTTTTACCTACGGTGTCGGGAGTTGGGAACATGGCTATATTCCGTTTGGTGATAATTTTAACTACAACATTGGTGTAGGTGTCAGTTATACCATTCCTTTTTTTGGAGGGAGCAGTCACAAAAACAAAATACACCAAAGCAATTTGCAGGTGGAACAAATGGAAGATGAAAAAGAACAGGATTTCCAGGATATTAAAGAAGAAATTGATATTACGCTGAACGAAATCAGGGATATACAAAGCGAGATTTCAAACAATGAAGAAATTATGGAGCTGGCGGATGAAACCCTGAAAAATGCTTTGGTAAAATACCGGGGCGGACAAGGAACTATTGTGGACGTGCTCGATGCACAAACCATTTTAACAGAAGCCACAATTGTCAGGCACAAATCAATTTTAGCCTATCTGCAAACAATAGCAAAACTGCATTATATAACCGGGAATAATGATTATCCTTTCTGATTTTAAAATGTAGTGATTAAAAAAAGGAATTTGAAATAAGAGAAACGCAACAAATATAATCATGAACATAAGAATAAAGCAACAAGAAGAATCAATTTTCAAATTTTCAAATTTGAGAATTGGCACATACTTTCTAATCATTACAAGTATATTTTTCACTTCCTGCAAACAGGAATCCGGACAATCTTCGCAATCAAAAGCAAAAAAAACACCTCTTGTACAAGTCCAACCTGCTCAAAAAAGCAAAATGGTTTCAACGCTTGAAATCACCGGTACTATTGAGGCCAATGTAATTACGGAGGTTAAGTCTCCTGCCGATGGCGTTATTGAATCATTAAATGTTAGGGAAAACCAGCATGCCCAAAAAGGAGAAATTATTGCTGTAATTAACCCGGAAGACAGGGTGGCATTAACTGCCGAAAATAAATTAAAAATTGAGCAACTGGAAAAGCAGTTAAAAACTGAGGATAAGGAATCTGAGTCTTACGATAACCTGCTGAAAGAACTTCAGGAAGCAAAAGAGGATTTGAAATACGCTCAAGACATGTATCAAACCATTCCGGTAATTGGTCCGATGACAGGTTTGGTTACTTCCCGGTGGCTTGACAAAGGAAGTCAGGTGTCCGCAAATGAAAAACTTATTACGATTACCGACATGAGTTCTTTGGTTGTAAAAACTGAAGTGAATGAAAAGTATTTTGAAGCTGTAAAACAAGGCCGCCAATTCCCCGTATTTTTAAACGCTTATCCTAACGATACTATCACTGGCAGAATTAGTCTGGTGTATCCTCAGATTGACCCGGAAACACGAAGTGTGAAATTTGATATCAGGCTGCTGAATTTCAATAAAAAAATACTTCCGGGAATGATGGCTGTCATTAAAGTCCCGGTTTCGGTAAAAGAAAATGCCATCGTTATTCAAAATCATGCCGTGCTTACTTCACCGGATAATAAAAATTTTCTCTTTGTAGTTGATAAAGACAGTATTGCCCATCGTCATTTTGTTGAAACGGGTATAACATCAGGCAATCAACTGGAAATTATAAAAGGCTTGAAAGAAAATGAAAGAGTTGTTGTTTCAGGACAGGAAATGTTGAAAGATAGTGTAAAGGTAAAAATAATGGGTACACCAAAGGGAGGCGGAAAATGAAAATAACAACTCAATCCATAAAACGTCCTGCCGGAACCATTATGCTGATGATTGTACTAATGGTTGTTGGTATAGCCGGTTTTATTCAGCTTCCTGTTAATATGTTGCCCGAAGTTACCTATCCTTTGGTTAAGGTTTGGGTTTATTGGCCAGACGCCACACCCGAACAGGTAGAAAACGAAATAGCTGCTGTAATTGAAAGGCAGATGGCCACGGTTGATAACCTCGATTACATGGAATCAACTTCAGAGGAAGGTGTTTATCAGTTGAGTGTCAACTTCGATTATAGTGTTGACCGCGATGTGGCTTACCAGGATGTTTTGGCAAAAATGGGCCTTGTAAAAAAGGACTTACCTGAAGGAATACAGGAGCCTTTCGTTTTTAAAGCCGACCCTTCTCAACTTCCAGTTGTAGAAATCCTTGTTTCAGCAGAAAATAGGAGTCTTACTCAGCTTCGCACCTGGGTGGAAAATGAATTTCAGGAAGAATTTGCTTCGGTAAAAGGCTCGGCGGGTACTTCCTTATCGGGCGGAACAAAACGTGAAATCAGGATACATATTAACCCGGTGGCAATGCAGGGATATAACATCACATTGCCACAAATAAGTGAGCGGTTAAAAAATGAAAATATTGACAGGGCCGGTGGACGTATGATTTCTGGTCCGCGCGATTATTTAATCAGAACTTATGGCGAATACCAATCTTTAAGCGAGATTGAAAACCTTATTATAAAAAAATCGGATACGGACGGAGAAGTCCTTCTCAAAGATATTGCCACCATAAAAGACCATCATGAATTGCAGCGCACCAGAACGAGATACAATGGGAAAGAAGGGGTGCGTGTTTCTATATTTCAGCAAGCTGATGCTAATGCCGTGGATGTTTCCGACCAGATATCCCAACGCATTGAAGCACTACATAATGAACTTCCGCCTTCCACACACATCGATATAATTTACGACCAGGCGGAATATGTCCGACTTGCCACCAATGGAGTCCGCGATGCCATGCTCCTGGCTGCAATTCTTGTTACCCTGGTTACTGCATTTTTCTTGTCAGGCTGGCGAAGGATAGTTTCTTTGGCATTGAGTTTACCTGTTACTGTTCTTGGTACTTTTTTCCTGATGGAATTACTGGGTTTTTCGGTAAATATATTTACCCTCGGTGGATTGGTAGTTGCAATGACCGTAGTTCTTGACAACAGCGTGGTAATGTTGGAAAATATTACGCGCATTCAGGAAAATGAACCGGATACACCTAATCCGGTGAAAAAAGGCGCTTTGCAAATAACCGCAGCCATCGCTACCGCAACCATCACGTTTTTAACGCTTTTTGTACCATTTTTGCTCGTGCCCGGGATGACCTCACTGCTATTTCGCGAGCTGGTTATCACTGTGGCCATTATCATCTTTTTGTCCATGTTGGTTTCCCTTACGGTAACCCCCATGCTTATGGCCCTGTTTTATCCCGAAGGAAAACCAGCAAAAAAGAAGCATTCTTTTATTGCACGGATTTCCGATTTCTTCATCAACGGAATAACCTATCTGTATAAACCTGTTTTGCACTGGTCTTTAAAATTAAGATGGCTGCTTTTGCTCCTCTTTTTACTCTTGCTTATTCCGGGTTATCAATTTTTGCAGAAAACAGGTTCGGAATTTCTTCCGAATGCCGATGACGGTTTAATTACCGTTAAAGTATCTATGCCAACAGGAACGTCAATGAATGAAACCGATAAGGTTTTGTTGCAAATTGAAAAATTTATTGAAAAACAGGATTATATACACGGTTATGCCACACTGGCCGGAGGAGGCATCATGGGGCTGGTTACCTCTGAAAGAGGTTTTGAAGGCGAAATGAACATTCAGTTAGTACCGGCTTCCCAGCGACCAATGGATACCGATGAGTATGTAGAACAATTGCGTCCGGCTATAATGAAAGCGGTGAAATCACCAGGTGCCAATATCAAAGTAATGCATTCCAAAATGAAAGGCATCAGGCGGATGGGACAATTTGATATTGAACTTGAAATTATGGCCCCCCGTAATAATTCCATGACGGATATTTATGCACAGGCTGCCAGATTACGTAATGAACTAAAAGATTTGGATTACCTGGCAGGCCTGGATATTTCGCTGCAACTCAACAAACCGGAGTATCAGATAAAAATAGACCGGCGAAAAGCTTACGACCTGGGTATAAACCTTGAAGAAATTGCAAACACCGTAAAAACTATGGTGGGAGGCACTGTCCCAACGCGTTATAAGGACGGTGCTTATTATTACCCCATACGTGTTGTGATGAACGAACAGGAAATTAAATCACAGGCTGACTTGAAAAACATTTATTTAAATACATCAAAAGGGGCGAAAATCCCTCTGAGTACCATTGGTGAAGTAAAGAAAGCAACCGGACCTGTGAAAATTAACCGCAGGGACCAGGACCGCATCATTAAAGTAACTGCCAATGTTGCCGGAATCAGCGTGGGTGATGCAACCGCGGATTTAAAGGAGAAACTCGAAAATTTTAATTTACCCGCGAACTACAAGCTTAATTATGGCGGACAATCGCAAATGCTGGCAGAGAATATGCAGGAAATGACTATCATTCTCTTATTTGCTCTTTTTCTGGGATATGCGGTGCTGGTGCTTTATTTCGAGAGTTTCCTGAAACCGCTCATAATTATCATCCGGATTCCGCTTTCGCTGGCCGGGATTTCGTACGCCATGTATGTCACCGGAACGCCGGTGAGCGTTACAGCGCTCATTGGTATTATCATGCTCACCGGTATGGAAATCAACAACGGGGTGCTGCTCATTACCTTTATCGATGAACTACGGCAGCAGGGGCATGGAATTATTGAAGCCATTAAACAGGCAGCCATTTTAAGGTTGCGGCCTATACTTATTACCGATATCAACAGCCTTTTCGGTTTATTGCCTCTTGCCCTGGTTTTAGGCGATGGCACAGAAATGCTTCGTCCAATGGCCATAGTGGTAATTGGAGGTTTGTTATTCGGGTTACTGTTGGTATTTATTTTTATTCCTGTGGTATATTTATTATTGTACAACAGGAAGCAAGAATACAATAAGGAGTTTACTCATATAAAAAACCATTATGAACAAAAAAATTCAATCAATTAGTAAACTAATCAGAAATTACGCTCTGTTGACAATTTCAATTCAGTTATTTTCTGCGTGTGCAAGCTTGCCCAAATATCAGGCAATTGAGAAAGATAACTTTGATAATTCAATATTATCTGGTCATTATGATACCGGGAGTAAAGTGCTTTATAGTGTCCGACATGATAGTTCCAACGTTTACCTGGCTCTTTCTACCTCAGACTTTGGGTCACAGTTTAAAATTTTAAACCAGGGGTTAACCGTTTATATCGATGAAACGGGCAAGAAGAAGAACGGTAAATACTGGTCATATCCTGTATCTAATGCACTTAACAAAAGGGATGTATTCAGCAGAAGTAATACATCATCAAATTTTCCCTTCAGTCAGTATGATAAATCACAAAAGCTTTATCAATCTTTCCAAATGAATAATCAACAGCTTGAACTGGTTGGTTTTGATGGGGCCGAAACATCAAGGCTTTTATATTATCCTTTGGGAAAAAGCCCGATAGAAATAGGGATTGCCATGGATAGTACAGGATTACTAAATTACACCGTGATAATTCCAAAAACAGAAATTTTTACTGACAACAAATACAATGATGGTATTTTTTCTTTTGGCGTGAAGTCGGGAGAAATAAAAACGCAAATGAATGCATCAAATAGGCCATCAGGCGACAGCATAAAGCAAGGTAATGGAGGTGCCGGAAAATCCGGTGGTATGGGAGGAAGAGGAGGCGGTAAATCCGGCAGGGCAGGATACGTAGGAGGAAACCCAGATTCAGGAAATAAACAGGGAATGGTTTCTCCCATTGATTTTTGGTTTCAGGTGGCTTTGACTGGTAACGGTTCTGTATTTTGATTCAGCATCCAGATTTAAGCCTGCTGCTTTTATTGTAATTCGGGTTGAATTTTTTCTGAATACAATTTCCAAAACGTTTCTTTAATTTCGTTAGCAACCCGGTAATATTCACTATGAATAAATTCGGGCGTTCCTTCTGCGTGCGTGGGATTGTCAATTTCAAAATGCAAGCGGTGTTTGACTTTTCCATGAAAAATCGGGCATTTTTCGTTGGCATTGTCGCAAACAGTGATAACATAATCCCATTCCTCGCGGAGGTATTTATCAACCAGTTCAGGAGTGTGCGAACTGATATCGACGCCCAATTCGTCCATTATTTCAACGGCTTTATGATTGACTCGTTCAGCGGGTTGTATGCCTGCCGAGGCTACTTCAATCCGGTCGTCGAACGACTGTAAAAAACCGTGGGCCATCTGACTTCGGACACTGTTCCCTGTGCACAAAATAAGAACTTTCATCTTTCTTGATATTTGTTCTGATTCAGTTTGCGACGGACTGAAAGATACCATCATAAATAAAGCAAATGCTGCAATAAAAATAATGCTGCTTCCCATTTTATCTTTATTTTCCAGGTATTTCATAATAAAGTGTTTACTGATGATAATGTCTCAGATTACATATTTTTGTTATACCAAATAGTTAATCATATATAACATTCTCCGAATTAATTGGTTCAAAAGATAACTGAAACGTGGTTACAGTGATCAAAACAGGATATTCCATTCATCCTATTTTAAACTGCAATGAAAAACACAGGCTCCTTTCATTTCCTTAATGAACGTTTTCCAAAAGGAGAGATTTCAATACCTGAATATGACGAAATGATTAGTTTGCTTGAAGATAAAACGGAATAAGTCAGTCAACCTTCCCGTTGATATAAAGCACATTGGCAAAACACACAAGCCAGACGCTATAACCAAATTTTGCCAAAGAACCTTTAAGTCCATCCCACATTGCCAAAAAGATTATTGCAACAAAATTAAAAATAAAATAATGCATAATAAAAACGGACAGTTGGTTATAAATAGGTATAGCCAATAGGAGGGAGCGGGTTTCGGCCTGCTTTTCCCCTTATTTTCAATAAGTAATGACCGAAAACTTTGAACCACGGGAATGCCCGAACTGCAGCGCTTTGTTCAGCTGCACCGGTAATTCGAACTGCTGGTGCCTTTCTGTGGAAATCCCTGAAAAAGTGCAGAACTATATTGCAGCCAATTTCGATGGGTGTTTGTGCAGGAAATGTATCAGTGAATTAACAGACAAACTTTGGAAAGAAAAATAATACCACAGAAGATATTCTGAAGTATAAGTCGCGTTTTTTATAAATATTTTTTTTGCAACACTATTGCATTTGTAATTCAAATTGAAGTATATTTGCAACACTGTTGCATTATTTTTATGAAACCACAGGAAGTTTTACATGATCACGATTTGAAAAGGACAGCATGCCGCGAAGGCATTTTATCCGTGATGCTTGAATCCGGACATGCACTTTCCGAGAATGAAATAAAAGACGAACTGAGCGGAAATTTTGACAGGACAACATTTTACCGTTCGTTCAAAACCCTTCTTGAAAAACATATCATCCATAAAATTGTAGTGGACAACCAGTTAGTTAAATATGCGCTCGACAATTCGGTAACAAAAAAGCAGAACCATGCCCATTTTTACTGCCTGGAATGCGACAGTACCATTTGCCTCGATTCAATTGCGTTGGACGAACCGCAAATACCGGAAGGATTCGAAGCCAGCGAAACAGAAGTAATTATAAAAGGATTGTGCAATAATTGTAAATTATCAAAAAAATAAATTGTTCAAAGAGCTTAAACATATTGCTATTTCGCTCCTGCTGGTTTTTATTATCCCGATAATTTATCAGCCGGTGCATATTGTCAGGCATCATTCAAATAAAAAACATGATTGTTCTCACGGAATTTGCCGTGTTGTGAAAAACCCGGGAGCTCCTGTTGTTCAGAAAAATGAGCATTGTTTTATTTGTGAATATGAATTTACCGTAACGAATTTACCGGACGAATTTGATATTCCTTTTGTTGAAGCATTTGTGGGTGAATTAATGCCTGCAAAAATTCAGGATATATTTTCTTTTGAAGTTATCCTTCATACTTCTCCCCGGGCCCCGCCATTTTATGCCTGATATTTCTCCCCGCTTTTTTTATTAAAAATTTGAATAAAAGGTTTTATGAGAAAACTTTGTGGAGTGTTTGTTGCCATATTTATTTCGATTTCGGCAATAAATGCTCAGGAATTATTCACCTTGTCGGGAATGGTTTCCGATAAAGATGGCAATGTTTTACCCGGCGCTTCTGTCGTTTTATCTTCAGGGAAAAGAGGGACAGTTACAGACGCTGATGGATATTTTTCTTTCTCCGGATTAAAGTCTGGTACTTATTTTTTGAGCGTGTCTTTTGTGGGTTACAAAACTTTCCGGGACACATTGGAAATAAGTGCAGAGCAGGATGTCCGCATAAAAATGGAACCTGCTGTAATGACTTTGCACGAAATTGTAGTTAAAGACAATTATGCGGAACTCAGGAATAACGAAGACTCACGCAGTGTGGAAGTTGTGGACGACCGTTTTGTGAAAATGAACCTTTCCGGAAGTTTAATGAAATCGTTGGAACGGCTTCCCGGGGTAAGCACGATTGATATTGGTTCGGGGCAGTCGAAACCGGTCATCCGCGGATTGGGTTTTAACCGGATTGTGGTTGCCGAAAACGGGATAAAACATGAAGGGCAGCAGTGGGGCGAAGACCACGGACTTGAAATCGACCAGTACGCTGTTGACCGGGTGGAAGTGATAAAAGGCCCTGCATCGCTGATGTATGGCTCCGATGCTATTGGCGGTGTTATCGACATAAAGCAGCTCGGTATTCCGGCTGAAAATTCGTTTGGAGGCTCGGTCGATTTAACCGGGAAAAGCAATAACAATTTGCTGGGAACTTCCATCAATGTTTTTGCCCGCCGAAAATCGCTCTATTTTGCCGCGCGTGTAACGTTGCTCTATTTTGCCGACTACCGCGTGCCAACCGACAGTGTGGATATTTATTCCTACAAAGCAGCCCTTTACAAAAATCAACTGCGGAACACTGCCGGAAAGGAGCAGGATTTTCATTTTTCGTTTGGCGCCATCGGGCAACGGTTTACAAGCCGGTTTTATTTTAGCAATTTATACAGCAAGAATGGATTCTTTGCCAACGCCCACGGTTTGGAACCGCGAAATGTGGACGCTAAACTTCATGACCATTCCGACCGTGACATCCAATATCCTTACCAGGAAGTGAACCACCTGAAAATACTCAACAAAAGTGAATGGCGGGGAAACAATCTGGATATGGAAATGGAGCTTGGTTTTCAGAATAATTTCAGGGAAGAGTGGAGTCCGTATGTGAGCCACGGTTACATGCCTGCAACTTTCCCTGATTTATTGTCCTTTCCGGCAGATTTGGAACGGCAGTTTGATAAAAATGTGTTCTCAGGAAACCTGAAGGCTTCATTTAAACCTGGTGCTGACTTTTCGGTTACAGGCGGAGCAAATGCCGATTTTCAGGATAATGCGATTGGCGGACGTGGTTTTATTATTCCGGCTTTTACCCAAATTACAGCCGGAACGTTCGTCTATGGAAAATACCATTTGTCGCCGAACAGTATTTTGCAGGCCGGCATACGTTTTGACTACGGAAAGATTAATACAGAGCCTTATTCCGATTGGTTTGCAAGCCCTGTAATAAACAATGGTGACACTATTTGGAGTTACCTACAGCGGGCGCCGGAAATTGCGCGAAGTTTTAATAACATTTCGTGGTCGATTGGTTTCAACCAGAACCGGGATAAGGTAAGTTTTAAAGCCAACATGGGGAAAAGCTTCCGGATGCCAATTGCCAAAGAACTGGCAGCCAACGGGGTAAATTACCACCGATTTAGCTATGAAGTGGGCGACCCGGATTTGTCAGCCGAAGTTTCGTATCAACTGGATTTGGGTGCAGCGTATCATTCAGCGAATTTTGCGGCAGGCATCAGCCCGTTTGTAAATTATTTTCCGAATTATATCTTTTTGAACCCAAGCGCCGACCACGACCGCTTATACGGCAACGGGAACCAGGTGTTTTACTACATGCAAAGCGAGGTATTACGGTTTGGCGGAGAAATTCATTCACACCTGAAGTTGTTGAATCCGCTGACAGTTGGTGTTATCGGCGAATATGTTTATTCTGAGCAGCTCTCCGGGAAAAAAAGAGGGTTTACGCTTCCGTTTTCCCCTCCGGCATCGTTGCTGTTTAACCTGAAATATTCTCCGCAAAATTTAAAACGGATACGAAATCCGTATCTCTCAGTCGATTACAAACTGGTTGCCCGGCAAAACCGGATTGTTCCGCCCGAGGAAAAAACCGATGGTTATCAATTGGTCAATATGTCGTTGGGTGGAGATTTAAACTCTGGGAACAAAAGTATTGCCGTGTCTTTCCAGATTCAGAATGTATTCAACCAAAAATATTTTAACCACACCAGCTATTACCGCCTGATTAATGTGCCGGAACCCGGGCGCAATTTTGTGTTAAACATTAACATTCCATTCAATAAAAATTAAAAAAAATAAAATGAACAGTAATTATTTAAAAATGAATATCATGAAACCTATATGACAATTTTTTGACACCCACGAGAATGAAAATTGGGTGGGATGCGGGCGACACCATTTTATTGAGGATTCGTAATTTAGTTCTGGCATAAGCCACATAACTAAAAAAA
>Ga0334898_1001263_pt1 | contig 30071 bp, 29 predicted proteins | sample GraSluR3_MG_10_FD_207228 | JGI IMG/M metagenome (GOLD analysis project Ga0334898, IMG submission 207228) | Sludge microbial communities from methane-producing bioreactor in Wageningen University, Netherlands - Granular Sludge_3_08-R3 | ecosystem: Engineered > Bioreactor > Anaerobic >... | reverse complement strand
TTCAAGGGAACAAACTTTGTTTGATGACATCCTTCGCAGACAAACAGTCGGTATCCTTTTTGAATATCTCCACAATATCTAAACTTGTTTACTTCCCGTTTGACGACTAGCCGAATCTTTCGCCCGTGTTTCTCAACAAAATTATCCCAATTATGGTGTTCGTCAAAAAAGATTGCTTCGAGAACATTCGCTTTCATAGTAATATTTTACTTGTTCAAAAACAAAATGAAAAGGGCTAAAAAGACTGGTAGTGCAGCCTTTTTAGCCCTTAACTTTTTATACTTTCTTTACTGTTAAAAAAATATGCGGCGCACAGAACGCGCCGCATATCGGACTAAGTTTTATTCAAATTTGTCTTCACCAACACGATTTGACGAAGAGCCAATAAAAAAATGCCTAAAGAGAGTATGTGTATTAAACATACTTTCTTTAGGCATTGCCAGCTTTACCCGTAACGAACCCTGCTAAATTTAATTATTTTCATTTTTAGATTATCATCACGAAAAAAGAATGTCAATACGTTTTTTCTCTTGCACATCAATAAAAATTTTAAATGATCCAAAAAAGGAAGCAGGCTTTTCTTTAAAAGTTTCTATTGATTACAAAGAAAAAACTTATAATATAACAGAATAGTTTAGCAAGAGCTACGACTACTTATTTCCTATTGAAACAACTTACCGCCAGAACATGTTGGTTATCAAAATTTAAATAAGGCAACCGGAGTAGATTTATTTTCCAAAATATTCGATTCATAATTCGAATTGAAAATACAGGAATACAGCACATTCAGAATATACTCGATAGACAGTTGAGAGGAGAAATTTGAAACTTTAAATGTTTCATCCTTTTGATTTGGCAATTCAAAAATAACAGAAGCATACTTTGCTAATGGACTTTTAGGATTTCCGGTTATTGCGATTATCGGCGTTTTGTACAAATAAAACTCCTTCGCATCGTTGACGATTTCAGCTGTCTTTCCGCTATTTGAGATAATTATCGCCACATCATTTTTATCTGCATTTTTAGCTAAATGATACTGCTCCGCTTGAAGATCCATCATCTTTAAATAAATATTAATCCGCAAAAGTTTAAGCTTAAAATCCTTTAATCTCAAGTAAGGATCACTTACACCGATCCCGTAGAAGTTCTTAGATTGAGTAATAAGCTTAACTGCGTAATTAAGCTTAGAAGTAGATAAAAGCTGCTGCGTTGACAAAATGGCTTCTGAACTTAGCTGAGCAATCTTTTTTGAAATAATCAAATCCGTATCTTTCGCTTCAAAAGGGACATTGGCATCTACCGATTGAATCGTATTCATCTGTGCCTCTAAATCTCTAGCTAAAGCAATCTTAAAATCTCTAAAGCCTTTTTGCCCGCATTTCTTACATAATCTAACAATCGTAGGTGTGGAGGTATTTGTTTTTTCAGCAATCGTATAGATTGACTCATTCAACACCTTTTCCGTGTTCGCTAGTATATACTTCACAACAGTCATTTCACTTGTTGTGAAGTTGGTGTTGGTTTCTAAAAAAGTAAGTAGATTCATGAGCGTTTCCTCCCGATTATGGAACAATGTTACAGCGGTTTAGTAGATAAATAATAACAAACCTGAAACAAAATTACTAGTTGTACAAAAAGCGTTTACATTCAAGTCTAAATTATTATTATTAACAATAACGATGCACATCAGTTGAAATCATCGAAGAATTGAATTTTTAGGAGGGTAAGAAATATGAAAAAAATTACACAATGGGTTGAAGTTTTTTTAGTTCCACGGGTTTCAAAGTTAACTGAAATGCGTTATTTTCGAGCATTAAGAAGCGGATTCTTCGCAATTATGCCACTAACGATTGTTGGTTCATTATTCATGCTGATCACAGATTTTCCCGTTGCTGGTTACGCTGATTTTATGAATAATATTTTTGGTAAAGAATGGGTTGATTTCATTTCGCCAGCTTATCGCGCGACTTTCAATATGATGGGACTGATGTTTGCGGGAACGATGTCTTATAAATTAGCAGAAAGTTACTCAATGGACAAATTAACCTCAATGGTGTTAGGAATCGTCGCCTATGTTATCGTACTGCCAAAAACCGTAACAACAGAATCTGGTGAAATCATTGGAAGGGTTCTATCTTTCGATTGGTTGGGAACACAGGGGATTATCACAGCAATTATTATGTCCATCATATCCGTTGAATTAACACGATTGTGTATTAAACGAAACATCACAATCAAAATGCCCGAAAGTGTTCCAAATATGGTCTCACAAGCTTTTAGTGCATTAATCCCAGGTATTTTGATTGCTTTCACAGCCTTACTGATAAATGGTGTAGGTACGATGATTTCTGGATCGTTTCCTGAATTGATTTATTCAGCTCTTCAGGTTCCTCTTCAAGGAATTATCGGCACACCGTTCGCTATCATCATCGTAGCTGGATTAAATGGCTTGTTATGGTGGTTCGGAGTTCATCCCACAGTAATTAACTCCATGCTTTATCCAATTCTTTATGCAAATGCCGACAAAAATCAGACCTTAGCAAGTTTGGGAGAATTGACGCAACAAACAGGTAACTTTGGAACAGTTCAGATGTTGGATCAATTTGCGACTATTGGAGGAGCTGGATGCACGATTGGTTTAGCGATTGCGATGGTTTTAGTAGGTCGTTCTTCCCGAATGAAGGCGATGTCAAAAATTGCTGTTGTTCCTTCATTCTTCAATATTAATGAACCTTTGATTTTCGGCTTGCCAGTTATTTTCAACCCGTTGCTAGTAATCCCGATCACCCTGGCGCCGATTGTTTCTGTGTTAATTACTATTGTCTCCATGTCGACAGGGTTTATGCCCATGTTTACAGGAATCCAAGCTCCTTGGGCTACCCCATTCTTGTTTTCAGGATTTCTAACTGCAGGTTGGCAAGGTGCGGTTACTCAAGTATTTGCAGTGATTGTTTGTGTCATGATCTATTACCCATTTGTGAAAGCATTGGATAACCAGTATCGAAATGAAGAAAAAAATGATGCAGAATTAGATTATTAGAATAGAGAATAAGAACCGAATTATTAATAAATTGTATGAGGAGTGAGAAAATGAGTCGTTTTGATGAAGATATTTGCAGCGCAATCTCAAGAGCAGATGGAAATTATTTTCCTATGTCTCCAGATATTACTATGACTTCTTCATTTCATTATGAAACCTATGAGGAATTTCTAGAGGTAAGTCTAGATGAGAAAAATAATTATGTATACACCCGAGGAACCAACCCTACAACAAAGATTCTAGAGGATAAGCTGGCCTTGCTTGAAGGCGGAGAAAAATGCAAAGTTTTTGCTTCAGGTATGGGCGCAATATCCGCCACATTGTTTACACTTTTGCAAGCTGGAGACCATATACTAATGCTAAACACGATTTATGGTGAAGCCGTAGCCTTTGCAAAATACCTTGAGAAATTTGATATCACCGTGGACAGAGTCGATATTGATAAAACTTCAGATCTGGTAGGACACATTAAAGAGAACACAAAAGTCATCTATTTTGAAAGTCCTTCAACACAAAAATTTCAATTGCTAGACATTGAGTGGATCACAAATTTTGCCAAAAAAAGAGGTATAAAAACAGTGATTGATGGTACCTGGTCATCTCCGCTCTTTCATAAACCTTTGAGCCACGGGGTAGACATCGTTATTCATTCATTATCAAAATATATAGGAGGGCATTCCGACATCGTTGGCGGTGCTGTCACCGGTAAAAAAGATTTATTAGACGCAATTTTTGAACATGGTCATCAATCTTTAGGAGCAACGATCAGTCCCTTCAACTCTTGGTTGGCGATTCGCGGTCTTCGAACATTGCCTGTCCGAATGAATCATTTGGACCAAGCAATTCGTATCGTTTTAGATGCCCTTTCAAAAGATTCCAGAATAAATCATATCTACCATCCTTATTTAAGCGGTGTTTCTCAACAAGAACTGATTCAAAAGTATTTATCTGGATTTGGCTCATTATTCTCAATAGATATGATCGATGATGATTTCGAAAAACTAATTACCTTCGTCAACAGCTTAAATATTGTTTCATTGGGTGTTAGCTGGGGAGGTTTTGAGAGTCTCGTACTGCCTGCATATAAAGGGAATAATTTAGAGAAGTTAGCAGAACGAGGTCTTAAAACATCTCATATGCGAATCTATCTCGGAATGGAAAATCCACAGACAATCATCTCCGATATTCAGCAAGCACTGGATATTGCCTATGGTAAAGACAACTAAACTCAAAGGAAATACATGGGACTAACTAAAGTTCCATGTATCTTTTTCAATTCTTCACCTGTCTCAGATTCTTACAAAATGCAAAATAGCAATGTTGGTTCTTATCTCTTAACTCCACCTAACAATTTTGTCACACTTATCTTTTCTTAAGTTCTATTCTATATAATTTAGAAAAACAACGAAGGAGACACCATGAAAAAATTCATTATTCCTTGTATATTTCTTTTCTTGAGTATTTTGTTATTTTCGACTTCCGCCCTAGTCGGTTCTTACCTCGATTCAAGCGGAATGCTGATTGAACCAGCGTTCTTTTGTGTTCCGTTAGGCTACTTAACATTAGGACTTGCTTTCTTTACTGCCTTATACAGTTTCGTCAAACAAAGAATATTGAAGAAATACTCGGCTTGATTCGCACGCAAACCCTTTGTTGAAGAAAAGTTAGTTTTTTCAACAACGAACTTTCGAGTATTAAAAAATATGGTGATGTAGACATCAAGCGTCTGCATCGCCATCCTTTTTTTATTCGTTACCAACAATTAATCCCAATCGCCAAAAGAAACTTTTTTCGGAATCACCTTCTCCATTTTTTTCACCTGCTGGTCATATTGTCTTTTGTAATACCGATAATCCTCTTCAATCATTTTCAATGAGTTCCTTTGCTTGTTAGTCGTAGCATTTTTCTTTAATCCTTCTATTTGAAAAGCTAACGTCAATACATGAAGTTCTAAATCTTCGAATGCTGCATCATCCACAATGAACCACCCCTTTGATTTGTTTGTAATTCACAACAACCTTCTGATTATATAGATCAATTTCATCCCGAGTAAGCCCAGTATCTTGGCTAATATCGACTAAACAGCTGTGAGTGTACTTTTTTATCACTATCCCCGAGAGATTAAGCTGTCCCTCATTAAATAAAAAATCAATCCTATCTCCTACCAAATACTGCAAATTATAGGCATTCTCGCGAAGCTCCATCATAGAACTTGGCATCGCATGACTTCCGTTATTCAATTATCTTCACTCTCCTTGGCCTATTTCACATGTAAAACAACAAACCATATTGTGTTACTTTTTGTAAAGAAGCCTGTTTACTATCTATTTTAGCTGACTATAGTCTGTACACTCGGATATTCTTAATTAAAATTTAATATTTGTAGACGGACTTTCATCTTTTTGTTAATTAGGAAACAAAAAAGTACCCGAATGCCATTTTGTGATGGTAATCTAAGTACTTAACATTTGATTTATCTATATTAATCGTGCCTTATTCAAAAGTTCAATCCATATTTTCTTTCGGACTCATTTGTACACTTTTTCAAAAAAATAAACTGCTTTGATGTTCTTTTATTTCTCTAACAAACTCTTCCGAAATTCCTCCCTTAGTAAAAGCAAATGCTCTTCAGAAAAATTCTGGGTCAGCTTATAACCAACGAAGTATGGGGAAACGATAAAACGTGGGGTTAGCTTAACGATGTACTTTCCTTCTTTCTCAAAGAAAAATAGATTATAGCTTTCGCAGCGTCCATGGTGATACGTAGTTAAAATATAATTAACCGTCTTTTGCACGTAGTCAGCCAAACGATAAATTGCCTCTGAAATCTGAGAATCAACAATAATATTGATTTCTAAAAATCCCATAATCGGCCTACTAGAAAAATTGATAACAACGTTGTTCTCAGACAGAACAGTGACTCCCTCAAAATTCTCCGGTTCGATTTGAGCCTCTCCGTCAATTTCCTTTAATCCGACGATTTGCATGTGAGGGTGCTTTAAACTACCACCCGATAATGGGCCATGATTTTTATAAAAAAGGACGGATTTAAATTGTGGGTCTTTTTTGGTTTTTGTCCAGCAATCAAAGGCGAAAGTAAATAATTTTCGATTCTCTTCGATTGTATAAGTTGAAATATCCTTGTTATGGTCCGCATGTTCTATAATGATCGTTTGAAAGGTGTCCTGCAATGTTTGATATTTATTGAGCACCCAAAGCATGTCTTCTTCTCTTCTCAAGATATTCTCTTTTTCTGCGTACTCACAGAAGGGACACCCCGTCTTTTCTGATCCCAAATGTTGCGGCTTTCCATTGGCAGCCAGCGGTAAAAAAAATAAGTCTGCTTCTTTCTTATGCTTCATAGCTCTGTAGCTCCCATCTGAAAAAAATCACGGTCTATTACACATATAGTGCCCACTAAAGTCTGCTAAATAGACTTACTTCGTAGTTTTCAACCGATTAATCCAATCATAGCATGATTTGGGATAAGAAATGACAACAATTTCTTCAATCAAATAGGTCAGCAACTCAGATGAACTGCTGAAAAAAGGTGCCCAAAAGATCCTTACAGATCCCTTGAACACCTATAAATTATTTTTTCTTTTTAGATCATCCATCGATTTGTTCGATAATTTTTTCCGCAGTCAAGCCAAATTCTTCCTGTAGAAAGGCTGGCGTTCCCACCTGTCCAAAACGTTCATCGACACCGATGCGTTTCAGCGGAATAGCAAGGCCGTTATCTGCTAAAACTTCTGCTACCGCACTTCCTAGACCGCCAGTGATCGAGTGATTTTCAATAGTAATGACCATTTTCTTACCAATTAATCGCTCCAATAATAATTCCTTGTCTAGCGGCTTAATCGTAAACATATCGATCACATCTGCCGTAATACCTCTTTCTTCAAGATGCTCCGCCACATCCAAAGCCTCAGAAACTAATTGTCCAGCCGCAACGATTAGATAATCTGAACCTTCTTTCAACAGGTTGCCCTTGCCTAATGTAAAGCTCGAGCCTTCTGCATAAACATCGCGAACGCCTTTACGATTGCCCCGAACATAATGCACCCCCGTCAATCGGCTAAATTCTTTAATGATCCACTCCATTTGAACGGCGTCAGCTGCATCACAGATGACCACATCAGGTATCGCGCGTAATAATGCCACGTCCTCCCAAGTTGTATGGGTTCCGCCGTTATGCCCAGCCGCAAATCCAGGATCTGAACCAAAAATATTGATCGTATTTTTAGAATAGGCACCTGATAGAAAAACTTGATCCAATACACGTCTTGTTGCGAATGGCCCGAAGGTATGGACGAAAGGAATGTATCCAGTAAGATTTAATCCTGCAGCGACACCTACCATATTGGCTTCAGCGATTCCGACATTGATGAAACGATCAGGATTAGTCTTGATTAGATCCGTCCATTTGCTGGCAGCGCCTAAGTCGGCATCCAGAGCAATCACCTTCTCGTTGTTTTCCATCGTTTCTTTCAGAGCATCGACCACTGCAACACGAAGTTCTTTTCCAACTTCTCTAGTATCTGCTAATGTAAACATCTAGCCACACTCCTTTATTCGTTCTCGCAATTCGGCCAGGATACTCTCTGTCTGTGCCAATGTTTTCTCATTATCAAATTTTACTGAGTGATTAGCCGCCATTTCTTCAAAAAAAGGTACTCCTTGACCTTTGACAGAATCAAGAATGATACAAACCGCTTGATCTTTGATAGCTTTACACTCAGTGATCGCCTGATCAATGGCTGGTATGTCATCTCCTTTGGTCTTCACTGTTTTAAAACCAAATGCCCGCATCTTTTCCTCAATATTAAAAGGATTCAAAATTTCTTTTGTTGTTCCATCCAGCTGCTTTTTATTTTCATCAATGATTACGATGCAATTATTCAGCTTGAAATGAGCCAAATACTGAAAGGCCTCCCAGCATTGTCCTTCATTTAATTCGCCGTCTCCAACAATTAAATAGACGTAACTGTCTTTCTTCTGCAGCTTCAATCCTGTCGCGATTCCTGCCGCGACCGAGGTTCCTTGACCTAAAGAGCCTGTCGTTGCATCTACTCCGGGTGTTTTTGTCCGATCTGGATGAGAAGGCAGTCTTGTGCCGCCTTCATTCAAAGTCATCAGCCAGTTTTTTTCAAAGAAACCAACTTCTGCTAACGCACTATACCAAGCAGTTCCTGCATGCCCCTTGGATAAAACAACTCGATCACGTTCCTCCCACTGAGGATTCTTTGGATCATAGTTCAATTGTTTTCCGTAGAGCACTGCTAATAATTCCACAATGGATAGCGAGCCGCCGATATGTCCGGCACCAACCTTCCTGATCGCCTCGATTGTATCAATCCGGATGTTCGTGGCTAAAATTTCTAATTTTTTAAGCGTTACTTCTTCCACACTATCTTCTCCCTTGAATTATTCAGAAACCGCACGTGATTTTTTCCCTTTGGTAACAGCTGTCAAAACGATCAAGATTCCTAATACTGCTAAAATTCCAATAATCGCAGCGATCTGTCCACCAAAATTGGCAAGATTTCCTAAGAAAATTCCGGTTACTCCATAATCTGTGTCAGAGAAGGTTGAACCCTGGAAGCCTAGTTCACCCATAACAGGCATTAAGAGAATCGGCATAAAGCTGATAATAACACCATGGACAAAAGATCCGACTACCGCGCCTCGCAGCCCGCCAGTCGCGTTTCCGTAAACACCGGCAGTTGCTCCACAGAAGAAATGCGGTACAACCCCTGGAATAATTACCGTCGTTCCGGTTAAGACCATGATTACTAAGCTCACAATTCCACCAACAAAGCTGGTTAAAAAGCCGATCAATACGGCATTGGGGGCATAAGGGAAAACGATTGGACAATCCAATGCTGGAATTGAATTTGGAACTAATTTCTCCGAGATTCCTTTAAATGCCGGAACAATTTCTGCTAAGATCAAACGAACACCTGCCAAGATAACGAATACCCCCGCCGCAAATGAGCCAGCCTGCTGCAGCGAATAAATAATATAGTTTGTGCCACCGCTTAAGTTTTCTGCTACAAAAGTATTTCCCGCAAATAAGGCAACAATCACATAAACGACTGCCATTGTAATCGTAATACTAACTGTGGAATCACGTAAGAAGGACAAACCTTTCGGAAAGTTGATATCTTCAGTCGATTTTTCTTTATTTCCTACAAATTTACCGATCAGACCGCTCAGCGCATACACAAAATTCCCCGTATGTCCTAAAGCGACCGTGTCGTTCTTCGTAATTTGGTGAGTAAATGGCTGTGCGATAGCTGGGAAGATCGTGTTGGCTAAGCCCAATGCCAAGCCGCCAAACAATACCAAGGGAACAGTTCCCATATCCGTCACACTCAAAATCACCGCGATCATACACGCCATGTAAAGTGTGGCATGTCCAGTTAAATAAATGTATTTAAACCGAGTAATCCGCGCGATCAAAATATTAAAGGCCATTCCGACTAACATAATAAGTGCTGTGTACGTACCAAATTTATTAAGTGCCAAAGCAACAATCGCTTCATTATTCGGAACAACGCCCTGCATATTGAAGGCCGCTTGGAACATTTCTCCGAAAGGTGCCAATGAGCCTTCAATTACACCTGCTCCAGCTGTTACTACTAAGAAGCCCACAAATGTCTTGATTCCGCCTTTAACGATTGAAGCCGTATCTTTCTTTTGTAAGATATTTCCTAAAATAGCAATCAGAGCCACTAATAGCGCTGGCGTACTGGCAATATCAATTAATATACTTAAAATGCCGTTCATTTTTTAATCCTCCTACTTTTTCTTTCCTTCCAGACATCGCATCCTATAGCAGTCCTTGTTTCACACATTCTGCTTGAACCTTTTCTTTTAGCTCGTCCATATCAATGATGCTATTTAATACAACTACATTGCCTAAATGCTGGGCGCTATCAGCTAAATCACCGCCGACAAAAAATGTATCTGCTAATTCTGGTGCTGCACTGCCCATATCATAATGAGCAACCTCTACGCCTTCTACTCCTAAATCTTTAAGTACAGATTGAATATTCATTTCCACCATAAAGCTTGAACCCAAGCCTGATCCACATACCGCCGCAAATTTCATTATTCATCTTCTCCTTCAGTCATAATTTCTAAAATTTCTTCTTTTGTTGAAGCATTTAGTAAGGTATCTAATTTCTCTTTGTTCGACAAAATTTTTGTTAAGCTCGCCAGCGCCTTTAAGTGCATTTCATTATCAATGGCTGCTAGACAAATAAAAATTTGAATCGGATGCTTTTCATCATCTGAAAGCAGCACAGGCGTATCCACCTTCAGCAGTGACATTCCTAACTCATTGACCCCATCTTCTGGACGTGCGTGAGGCAGTGCCACACCTTTACCAATATGGATAAATGGTCCGTAATCCTTCACTTTGTTAATCATTGCTTCTATATAAGTTTGATTGATTTTTTCTTTCTTCTTTAACGGGTCAGCAGCTGTATCAATCGCCTCTTCCCAGCCCATCTTACGGTCTGTCAATTGAATCATGTCAGCTGTTAATAATTCTGATAACATCGGTCGATCATCTTCCCTTCTTTTCATTTCCTTGTTCATTTTTTTCTGCACAATGTTGTAGAGCTTTTCTTTTGTAATGCCATTCTTTAATTCAATATGAGGGATTAGAATATCTAGAATTTCATTCACCGATGGAATCAACACCTTCGGAAAGAGAAAATCTTCCTGAACTCTTCTCATTAATGCGTTCTTTTCTAGTTGTGTCATGATTGGATTGATCACATAGAGCTTCTTCTCTGTCTTCACTGGAACACTAGAGAAAATAAGATCAAATGCACTATCCATACCTTGATGATTGAATTGTTCGAAGGAACTTGTTTCGGAAAAATCAATCTGCGGAAACAATTCCTGCAGCTCAGACTTCATAATCAAAGATGAACTAATACCACTAGGACAAAGAATCAGTGCCCTTAACTGGTCGTTTCTCTTCTTTTGTCGTTGATTGCTGATTTCGCCGCCAAAGAGAATCGTGAAGTAGCCGATCTCTTCGTCAGGAATGTCCTTTTGAACGAGCTTCCTTAACGGAAATAACGCTAATTTGGTCAATTCAAAAATCTCATGGTATTGCATTTTTATTTCATCAATTAATACATTGCTCAATTTAAAATCAAATTTGATTCGAAAATAAGCCGGAACCAAATGATAGAAAAGATCCAGGAGCAGCTTGCGATAATTCTTGAATTCAATCGCAGAAAGGCGTTCTATTTCATGAATGATCTCACTGGAGCATTCCAACAAAAACTCTAGCGAGGTATCTTGAATTTCCCCTTGAAGAACCGTCATAAAAATAACTGTGAAGTAATAGGATTCCATGCTGCTGTTTTTAATTTTCGAAAAATGCGCTAAGAACTGATTGCTCGCCTTGTGTGCGATCAATGGCGCTAAAAGCGCTTGATCCTCTTGCGAAAAGTCGATCTCATAGTTTTCCGTTCGGCAAATCAAATAGGAAATGAAATACACCATTTCTTCAAAACGACTAGGGACAAACACTAGATCATATTCTTCAATCGTCATTGAAAAATTTAAGCGAACATCTGTATACAGGTTTGGGGATTTTAATGATAGACCTTCATACAACAAACGATTGCCATTGGGACTGGCGGCTAAAATACCTAGCAAATAAAAAGCGGCTCCGCGGATCGAGGCTTCAGCTCCATTAAGAAAAAAACCAATTTTTCTAGAATATTCTAGGGTTACTCCACGCTCAGCCAGTGCTGCTCGAAGCTTTTTCAAATCCTTTAAAATCGTATTTTTACTGACGAACAGGAAGTCTTGGAAGTAGTAGACAGATAGTTCCTCAAATTGTGCAAAAGTCAGCAAGAAAATCATTGCCTGCCGTTCTTCTTCAAGAAAAACAACTTCCTCCCGCTTTTGATTAAAAAAGAGATCAATCCAATTCTGCGTAATCATTTTAGGAATTTCAATTCCTGTCTCTGTTATTAAAATTTCTGTTTCAAATAAGTCAGACGCCACTTCATTGACCTTTTCAATTGCCAAAAACAGGTCCATTTTCCTCATTTTTGTCATTTCAGCTGCTTGATCAAGCAAATATTTTTCTTTTGAATCTTCAATAAGATAACTTAACCGATAATCTATCATATCCCTACCCCCACTTATACTATATATCCAGACCAAAGAAAGCGCTATGATTCTTCGGCACAACCTGTTTTCACTTTTTCTCAAACAGTGTACCGATGTTTTTACCCTGCAAAAAAAGAACATAAAACAACGATTTATTCTTCTAAGTCAAAAGCTTTCCAATACAGCCTCTATACTCAGTTACTAGACTTACACATTCTTAATAAAAAACTAAGCGGGCTTTTTATGTAATTGTTCCCTTCGTTATTTTTCCGCCTTTGAACGAAAAAATTATTTTGAAATAAGAGTTGATTCCGTTCGATTCTCTTACAAATCATTATAGCAACATTCCATTCTCCATTACCGATTGTTCCTAGATATGACTAAATCAAGTCCGCAAAAAATACAAACACCTTTTTACTAATGCTCTATCAGATACAAAGAATCCTATAAACAATCGTTAATTATCGCTATTTGACGCAAAAAAAGAATCGAGCATCTAAAAATGCTCGATCCTTCCTTTTTAACTATTACATAATCGTTCCCATTGCTACGTTTTGATCTTCATCATTGATGACCGCAGCAGCAACAGCTGCTTCTAAGCCTTTAGCGATTGTTTCAACGGATAAGCTCGGTGTTCCTACAGGTAAATCTATGACTTGCTCAGGCAAGTAAGGCACATGGATGAAGCCGCCTTTGAGATTCTTTCCTTCTTTATCTGCTAAATACAGCAAACGATACATAATATCGTTACAAACAAATGTTCCAGCGGTGTAAGAAACGCTGGATGGAATTCCTGCTTCTTTCACATTGCTGACCATCGCTTTGACTGGAAGTGTTGCAAAATAGGCTGTTTCACCATCTTCATAAATGACTTGGTTCAATGGCTGTTGTTCTTCATTATCTGGAATGCGAGCCTCCATCAGATTGATAGCAACTTTTTCAACAGAAATATCTGAACGTCCGCCCGCTTGTCCGACGCAAATGACGATATCAGGATTTTGTTCCTCAATCGCTTTTGCCAGAACTTCGCCATCCTTTTTAAAGACTGTGGGGATTTCCAGCTTATGGATTTTTGCACCTTCAATTGTATCAGGTAATAATTTTACTGCTTCGAACGCAGGATTAATTGCTGCGCCGCCAAAGGGATCAAAACCGGTAATTAAAACGTTCATTTCTTTCACCATTCCTTTTCTTTCTATTTAAATAAAATCATATAGCAGATTTGGAAAACTAAGAAGATTACTGCTAAGACCGCTTGATTTTTGATTACGCCAAAACGATCCTTCATTTCCAGCATCGCCACAGGAACGATGTTGAAGTTTGCGGCCATTGGTGTACACAAGGTTCCACAGTAGCCACAGGTTAATGCGACCATACCGATTAAGACAGGATCAGCTCCGTAAGCAAGAACAAACGGTGCTCCAATTCCGACAGTCATTACTGTAATGGCAGCAAAAGCATTTCCCATGATCATTGTAAACAGCATCATGCCGATCGCAAAGACGATAATTCCTAAGTTGACATTTCCTTTTGGAATCACCTTTGCTACTAGATCAGAAATCACTTCGCCAACCCCAGCAGCCGTAAAGATCGCACCTAAACTTGCTAATAGCATCGGCAGCATACTCAACGGACCTACTGTTGACAACATACGTTCCGCATCATCCAAGAATACTTTTGGCTTGTTTGAATGAGAATAAACCATTAATACAATAATCGCAACCAATACGCCGACTCCGACACCAACTAATGCCCCTAATTGCGTAAATACGGCAAAAATAATTGCAAAAATCCCCATTGATAACGCTGGGATAAAAATTTTCATCCCAATCTTATCAGCCATTTTCTTCGTAACAGCCTCAGTCGGTGCACTTTCCTTGCCTTTGCTGACCTTTTTGAAAATTGGCGGCAATGTCATAATAATAACGATCACGCCATTAGCCATCGGTGGAATCCAGCGACCAAACATCATGACTACACCTAGTGCACACCAGAAAACCGCAGTACCGATCGGTGTTGGATTTGCTTTATCTCGGGCATTTTTAATCCCGGTATAAACAGCAACTGCACCCATAATAATATAAATAATTTCAAGTAGCTTTTCAGATAATAAAACATCTTGACTTAGAAAAAATGACATGTATGTTCCTCCCTATTTATCGTTGCCGTAGTATTTTTTGTATAATTTTCGGTCTTTTAAGAAGTAGTATACGATTGCTACGATGACCGCAAATAACGCCACTGGAATCTCAACCTTCGCTAAATTAAGCAAGCTTGTTTCGTAACCTAAATCCTTCAATGTCGCTTGAACTAGCAAGGCTCCAGGACCACCAACAAATAATACTTGGAAGAAAAACCACGCAATATTTTCCATCCCTGAGGACATTCCCTTAAGCTCTTCGACATAATCTTCTTCTGGTTCTTTTCCTTTTGCTTCAATTGAACCAATCACCATTGGCATAATGATCGGACGGACAAAACCGGCTACCCCGCCAAAGCTAATATTGAACGCCGCAAAGATTGAACGCATTACACCGTAGGCCCCAATAACTGCGCCAGCTGATGCATTCTTGATTTTCCCAATTAATTTTGCCGCAGACTCCTTCAGACCATTTCGTTCCAAAGTTCCTGTAACCAGCATGATCAGAATAAAAATAGCCATCGAACGATTTGAAACAAAGCTTGTTCCTAACGTCGTTAATAAGCCTTCAACACCTAGACCACCAGTGATAGCCGTAACGATTGCCGCCACTAAAATGATCAGAATTGAATCTAGCTTCAATGCAAAACCAATAATAACGATCAAAATTCCTATTAATTTAACTAATTCCATGTAAAACTTTTCCTCCCTTATTCATTTCAAAATGATGTAAAAATTTGAAACAAATTTTCTTATTATCACCATTGGCCTACGATTCTACTAATATTAACGTATGAGTAGAACGCGCAACTGACATCCTTATGATGATGCAATAATCGGACGAAGCCGAGTATAGCTAATGTTTATTTCCTCTGATGTAAACACCGCAGAGGTTTGGTAAAGCGATGTTGCCTCTAGCAATAAATCAATCGTTGCCAGATCATGCACAACATGGGCCTCAGCGCACAATCTTAAATATTCTCCTTGGGCCGTTTCATCTGCCACTTCACTTGTGTAGGCGACTGAAGTCAACCACGGAAAACGAATTGACGGATAGCGATGCGTTGTATCTGCCGCAAAGCCGATCCAATAATTGATCATTTCCTTATAATACTCTGCTGGAAATAGCTTAGGCAGCCATTTATGTGCATAGGTTTCAAACTGCTGTGCCCACTCTTCATTCCACTTTTTCATTTCTGGAACAGAGCCAATCGCCTCTGCAATCACATCTTCGATTTTTTTATTTAAGACGATGTTCGAACGATATTCTTCATTTGTAGGGACCCAAAAATAGCCATACAATAATGAACGTGGAAGCCAAAAGCCTTTATACGAAGGCGATGTATAACCAGAAAACGGCTGCTCCCATTCATGAGTAGGCACACCATGATTATCCACCATGACATCTGGAACAAATCGTTCATAAAGTCGCGTCATTCCTAGCGCTTCGGTATGCTGTGTTTCCAAATTGAAGTATTCATAATAGAATTCTTTTCCTACTCCGTTAAAACGAGCGACATGAAGCTTCCATTCAGGTGTCTTTTTTTGCAGCTCATAATGAATGGCTGCGCCATCGACATTTTCCAAGGGAACGATGACCAAATTCAGATGCTCTGCAACATCCTGATACTTCGGATCGGTTAGTAATTCCTTCAATAACAGAAAAGCTCCGTTCGTACCTGACACTTCATTCGCGTGATGCCGCGCATTGATTATTTCTGATGGATAATTGGTCAAACGCTTGGTTCTCGACAAATAACCAGAATCGGCAGCTTTTGGTAATAATTCGATCGCATATATTTCTCGCCCTAAATAGGATGTCGCGATCTTGTAGACTGAAATCTGCGGCACGCGTTTTAACTGCTGAATAATCGACAGATATTCTTCGTAACCAATGACTTGCTCAGGATATAAATCAATCTGATCAATCGTTAAATCCTGAACTGCCTCTGGCGCCTTTTGAGGGACATCAACCATAAAACGCTGCCCCTCAGCTTGAAAGATTAATTGTTTGTACAAATGAAAATCATAATCTTGACCAACTAATCCTTTACCAAAGAGACTTGCGTATGCTTCTACTACCTCTGTCTGCACACCCTCGATCTGAATTGTTGCAGCTAATCTCTGTGATCCATAATGAATGGACTGAAGGTAACAATTGATTTTCCTACGTTCAGGTGGATAGACGGCTTGTTTGCCCTTCACCACGATTTGAGGCTCTTTCTTTACTTGTTCAAGAAGTGTGACTTTAAATTGAGGTTTTCCTGCTTTTTTCTGAACAATCGGTAAAATCAACCCCGGCTCCTCAAACATCTCACCATGAACGTCCAAGCCATAATTTTTGAAATAATCTGCTCCTGCAAAATAGAGATCCTCATGCAACGCATCTAAACTGGACAAAAGATCATTTCGGCTTGCCAAACGTTCATCTGGCTCACTTGCAGTAATCTCTAATTGCAGCTGCGCGAAAAATGGCTGCTGTGCCTTAGTCGGCTTGCCATTTGTCCGTTCTTCAATCCATGAACGGCAACTTGGCAGCACCTCTTCCTGATACAGTGTCCAAATTTTCTCAACGTCTGTTTCAACGTGCTCTTCTAAAACAGTCGCGTCATTAATTTTCACTCGCAGTCTTCCAGTTGGCGGATGAACCTTTCCCATACCTGGATAAGCAGTTAGATACGGTCTTTCAGAATAGCTGGCTTGATAAGTCCAGCGTTTCTCCTCCGTCTCTGTTTTCACTATTAGTTCATAGGTCAGCTCTTCTGAGCCGGAATAAGTAATAAATGCTATCTGATCCGCAGACAGATTGAAGGCCTTCATCAGATCATCTTGAATCGGATAAAGCTCTTGCAGATAACGAATCGGCAGATCATTCCATTTTTCCGGATCACGACCGTCTACATTATTATAGGTCGGTGTCGCACCAGATTCCTCTGTCCATTCCGTTACACCTTCTGGTAAAAAGGGCTTAAAAGCTATTGTAACATTCTCAATTTTCTGACTTTTCAGCTTAGGTATGATGATGTCATTGATCCAGGAATACCCTTGCTTGTGAGCGCAAACCAGTTCAATCTTCCCATCTGCCTGACGAGCTGTCAGTTCCTTGTGAATCCTTTGTTGAAGCGTCTCACGTACTTGCCGATCCTCACTAAGCACACCTGTGATTTCTACACGATCACCTTCATGAATTTTATGATAAACAGAAGCTAATTTTTCTAAAAACTCATCAACCTCCCAGGTTAAATCAAAGGTCTTCTCGTAGGCTTCGATCATAGAACGATGATTGACAAAGGTTAAATCAGGAAATGCCTGTTCAATTTCTTCCTGCCGTTGCGTAATTTCAGGTGATGCATACACCAGCTTCTCCTCAGTCGGCAAGCTCGCAGCATAAGCCAATTGACCATCGAGATTTTTCATTGAAAAGCTCTCTACCAACTTTTGAAGATAGCTGCTCCAAGTCTCAAAAGCGGAAAGCTTTGGAAACTGTTCACACAAAATCGCCGAAAATTCCTCCAGCTCTGTACCAGTTCCTTCTATAATAATTTGTTCGCCCTGTTTGAAAATTTGACATTCTTCTGCTTCTCGGAATAAGATTGCTAGACCACTCTCATAGCTCTGGCTAAGCAGCCAATCCGTTATTGCTGTGGTCTCCATGCCAAAACGAAAAGCAATATTGCTGGCCGCAGCCATCATTGAAGCACTGCACTTTTCGGGTACGATCATCTTAACTGCTAGTTTATCAGGTAAAAAATCATGGTTTCGATCTTGTAAAAGCGGGCCCGTACTGAATAATTTCTCTAAGCCGGTCACTTTTCGCCATTCAAAATCAACAACCTTCTCAGCATATTGGTTTGTTGCTTGATAATCCTCTGGCGGTCTTTCATGCTTCTGCTTTTGTACAAGCTGTTTCATTAACTCTTGTTCAGTTGGCGTAGCCTCACCCGTACTCGTACTAGCAATTGGAAAAGTTGAATGTTCGCACATAAATCCTGAAATCAAAGCTGCTTGAATGGTCTGCCGTTGTTCAAGAAAAGCTAACTGTCCTTCTACCTTTAGCACATCATTTCCTCCCTACTGCTGTTTTTTAAATAATGTCCCAATCTCACGTCCAGCTAAAATATCATATAAGACATGTGGATCTCTGCCATTGGCTAGAACCATCGAGATATTCGCCGTCAAAGCCCCAGTCGCTGTTTTCAGCTTACTGCGAATCCCCCCGCGGCTTAATTTTCCTAAGCTGGGATCAGAGGCTTCAAATAAGCGTTGATCAATTTTACTTAAATGTCGAATCATTTGTGCTTCTTCGTTGATTGTTGGATTTTCCGAATACAGGCCATTCACATCGGTCAACATGATTAATAAATCAGCATCAACTGCCTCAGCGATCAATAGAGATAATTCATCATTGTCTTCAAATTTTGTTCTATGTTCCCTTTCATCGACCGTCACCGCGTCATTTTCATTCACAATTGGTAAAATTCGGCGGGCCAAAAGCTCCTGAATCGTTTGATCAAAAGCCTGACGATTTTCAGGAACTGTTAAAATATCTCTACTTAATAATAGCTGGCCGATTTTCTGATCGTGCTTCTTGAATTCAGCTTCGTATAAGCCGGTTAGGATACCTTGACCAACCGCCGCAGCTGCATATTTTGATACTTCACCTAATTGGACTGTCCCAGCACCAACAGCCCCTGACGATACTAAAATAATTTTCTTCCCTGATCTCATTAATTGGGCCAAGACACTGGCTAATTTTGAGATAGCTGATTCAATTATTCCTGTTTCCGCTGACACTAATAAACTTGTTCCAACCTTTATAACTATGATATCTGCCTTTTTTATATCTTCTCTCATCAAATACACCTTAACTATATAAAACATCAACCGACCATTACAATTCTTTTATTTTGTGCTAATCATATCACAAAGATATCTACATGAAAATATTTTATTTTTAATCGCCCACTTTTATCTCATTCATTCTGAGTTTATAAAAGCGGTTTTTTCTTTGTTTTTATTTGATTGGTATATCCTATTACAAAACGAACGTTATATTATAAGCTTAATATAAAATATTTTTTCATAAAAATAGAGCAATTAAATATCATCTAAATTTATAATAAATAATTTAATAAGGTAAATTATTCAAATTTTCTATTCGAAATAATCCAACGTCCAAGATTATTTTCATTCTTCCAAAAGGTAAACACATTAAATCATTTAAAAGAAAAGATGGAATCTTCTTTTAAGGCATCTAAGAAAACGATCAAATAATGGACCAACAAAAAATTGCTAAGCAAAAATTTCGTTGGTCCATTATTAAAATCGATTCATGTATCTTCCGTAAAGAAAGCTTTACTCTAAATCGTCTTACATTAAGCTTTGATACAACTCAATAATCTCAGAAACACTAGCTTCACGAGGATTCCCAGGTGTGCAAACATCCTTGAAGGCATCTTCCGCGATTTTAGGAAGATCTTCCGATTTCACCCCTAACTCAGAAATAGTCGCTGGAATCCCGACATCCTTACTCAACTGATCGATCGCCTCACAAGCCGCGGTTCTAGCTTCTTCAATACTCATTGTTTCAATCGCTTCTACCTGTAATACTTCGGCGATTTCCCGGTATTTTTCTCCAGTGAAATCTTTATTGAATTTCATTACTGTCGGCAAAAGTGCGGCACAGGCTACACCATGAGGAATATTGTACCAAGCGCTCAACGGGTGAGCCATTCCATGAACCAAGCCTAAACCAACATTTGAAAAGCCCATCCCAGCAATGTATTGACCTAACGCCATTTCTTCGCGAGCAGATTGTTTTTCATTCACTGAATCTCTCAATGAGCGTCCAATGATCTCGATTGCTTTAAGATGCAGCATATCAGTTAATTCCCACGCACCTTTGGTAATGAAGCCTTCAATGGCATGAGTCATGGCGTCCATCCCCGTCGAAGCAGCCAAATTTTTCGGCATGCCCATCATCATGTCACTATCAACGAAAGCGACAATTGGAATATCATTCGGGTCCACACAGACAAACTTGCGATGATTCGTTTCATCAGTAATAACATAGTTGATCGTTACCTCTGCGGCTGTTCCCGAAGTTGTAGGTACAGCTAGAATTGGCAAGGAAGGATTTTTTGTCGCTGCGGTTCCTTCTAAGTTTACTACATCGGAAAATTCTGGATTTGTCATAATGATGCCGATCGCTTTGGCCGTATCAATCGGTGAGCCACCACCGATTGCGACAATCGCATCCGCCTTTGAAGCTTCAACGAAGGCTACGCCATCCTTCACGTTTTGAACTGTTGGATTAGGAACGATCCCATCATAAATGTCATAAGAAACATTCGCTTGATCCAGCATTTCAGTTACTTTGGTTGCCACTTTAAAATCAATTAATCCTTTATCTGTAACCACAACGACTTTTTTAAAGCCGCGCGTTTCAATTTCAGGAACGATGTTTTCAATCGCACCTTTGCCAAAATAAGATGTTTCATTCAAGATCATTCTGTTTACTGTCATTTGTTTTCCTCCATCTAATGTGTTTATTTTCACAATATTATTTAACAAATTGGAGGGTTGCCCCTCCGATTCATTTAGCTGTTTAGATAACCTTCTCTAGGTGTTACACCAAAGCTGTCGGCTAATAAACGTAAGTTTTCATCGCTGATGGTTTGCTTGATTCCGCCTTGAGCGCACACATAAGTATAAACTTCTGCCGCCTTTTCAGCCGTTTCGATCAAACCAAATACCTCATCCATGTCTTTTCCTGCACCATAGATCCCATGCTGCGGCCATAAAACTAAGCGCGTTTCCTTCATTTTGGCAGCTGTCGCCTCGCCTATTTCAGTTGTTCCAGGAACAATCCACGGAAGAATGGAGACACCCTCTGGAAAGACCACTAAGCATTCCGTACACATTTGCCATAATGTACGAGTAAAGGCTTTTTCATCTAAATCGTGGGTAAAGCTCATGGCCAATAAATGTGTCGCATGGTTATGCATAATGATACGATTTTCAGGATCAACCTCTAGTCGTGCCATATGACTCATAAAGTGACTTGGCAGTTCGCTAGTAGGAACCGCGTCATTTTCCAATCCCCATAGCAACTGTAACGTTTTTCCATCCTCTTTTACACGGATGATTCCTAAATTCTCCGCTGGGTTCGCTTGAACATTTTTAAAGTACTTTCCAGAGCCGGTCACGATAAAATATTTCCCTGCTAATGAAGTAGCATCAAAGATCATCGGAATTTCCCGAATGACTTCAGTCGGATTTAAAAACGGTAATACTTCATTTTCCTCCAACAAATAGCTGATATTTCCGCCATTGCGCTCATCCCAGCCTAGTCGGTATAAATTAGTTGTTACCTCGATCATTACTTGTACATAGTTTGCATTTAATATATTGTTCTTTTTCAACACGTTTTCCCTACTTTCTTAAGCTTAAAACATCTTTTTCATAGTGCTTAACCTCTGTTAACCAATCCAGACCAACCGGTACATTGTTGATTTCGCAGAAGTAATTCCAAACATCCGCAAATGGAAAGTCCTTCAGCTCCTCGATCATTGCTAGGCGAGTCGTGTAATCCCCAGACAATTCGATTTCCTTAAGCGTATCAATTGGTTCAAGCATCGCCTTCAACAGTGCCTTTTGTGTATTACGAGTACCAATCACCCACGCGGCTACACGATTGATCGTCGCGTCAAAGAAGTCCAGACCAATATGTGTTTTCTTAAGCAGATCGTTGCGAACCAATTCACGTCCGATTTCCTGTAATTCATCGTCCATGATTACCACATGATCACTATCCCAACGAACTGGACGGCTAACATGGAGTAAAATCCCATCACTGAACAAGCCTAATGAGGATAATTTGTTTGAAATTACTTCGGTTGGATGGAAATGACCTGCGTCTAAACAAATCAATTTATCGCGAGTCAATCCATAGCCCATATAAAACTCATGGGAACCAACGGTATATGCCTCGGCACCAAGTCCAAATAATTTACTTTCCACTGCATCTAAGGTGTAACTAGGATCCAGCTTCTCTGAAAAAATCTCATCCAATGCTGTCATCAAGCGTTCTCTCGGTGTATAGCGATCGATTGGATTGTCTTTGTACCCATCTGGCACCCAGAAATTATTGACACATACCTGACCGGTTTCCTTCCCGAAATATTCAGCGATCTTACGAGAACGCTTCCCGTGTTCGATCCAAAATTCACGAACCTCAGAATTCGGTGAGGCCAAAGTAAAACCGTCTTTAAACATAGGATGTGAGAAGAAGGTTGGATTAAAATCTAAGCCTAAGCCTTGATTTTTAGCCCAATCAACCCATTTTTCAAAATGCTTCGGCTCAAGTTCATTTAGATCGACTTTTTCATCTGTATCTAAGTAAATCGCATGCAGGTTCAATTTATGCTTACCAGGAATTAAGGAATAAGCTTTTTCTAAGTCTGAGCGTAATTCTTCCGGTGTGCGAGCGCCCCCTGGATAATTTCCTGTAACTGAGATTCCGCCAGAAAGCTCATCATCACTCAAAAAGCCTTTCACATCGTCTCCCTGCCAAACGTGCATCGAGATCTTTACCTCGGCCAATTGCTTTAATACCGCATCTGTATCAACATTTACTTTTTCATAGGCCGCCTTAGCAGCTTGATATTTTTGAGTTACTTCACTCATTTTCCTTGCTCCTTTTTTCAATAAATTTTTTATACTTTTCTAATACCTCATGATCACAGGTTTGTGGTAAATGCTTGCTAAATGTGAAGGAATCCAAGATACATTGGCGTCCAGCTTCAATCGACTCAAATTCTTTTGTAGCAACCATCTGCATCAGAATATTTCCGATTGCTGTCGCCTCTCCCGGTCCTGCACTGATTTCAATTTGTCCGACATCGGCGGTAAGCTGATTAAGGAACTTATTGTTGGAGCCGCCACCAACGATGTGCAGCTTACTGAGCTTGTCATTGGTTCCGGTCATTTTTTCCAGCTTCTCTAATTCACTGGCATAACAAAGGGCTAAATTGTCATAAATACAGCGGGCAATCGCGCCTGGTGTTTCAGGAACCGTCTGTCCGGTTTTTCGACAATATTCTTGAATAGCGACGATCATGTTTTCTGGATTTAAAAAGCTCTCATGATTCACATCAATAAATTGTTGAAAAGGAGCTTCCTTTGCGGCCATTTCAGCTAGCTCGGGAAAACTATAGTGATAGTCTTGCATTCGAGCGACTTCTTGGATCAGCCACATTCCCATAATATTTTTTAAAAAGCGAATCGTGTTATGAGCGCCCCATTCATTCGTGTAATTTTCATTAAAGGCTTCTCTGCTGACATTTGCTACCTTCGTTTCGACTCCTAAAAGTGACCAAGTCCCACTTGAAATATAGCCCCAATCTCGACCCTGTCCCGGTGTTCCGAGAATCGCCGAGGCGGTATCATGACTAGCCACGGAAACAAAGGTCGCCTCAGGTAAATCAAAATCAGGAAATTTCTCCTTCACCAGCGAACCTAGAATGGTTCCAGCATCTACTAACGGCGGCAGCTGATCTTTACGAATTCCGACTAAATCTAACAACTCTTCATCCCAAGTATCATTGGCAGGATTTAGCAGCTGCATGGTCGAAGCATTCGTCTTTTCCGTTACGGCCTGATTGGTAAAGACATACCCAAGGTAATCTGGAATCAATAATAATTTATCGGTTTTCTCTAGCAGTTCTCTTTGTTCAACCAGCAGCTGGAAAATTGTATTAAAGGATTGGATTTGTATCCCGGTTTTCTCATACAACGTTTCTAAGCTCATTAGTTTTTGAAACTTCTCGACTGCGTTTTTCGTTCGGCTATCTCGGTAGGCGATCAGATCGCCTAAAAGAGTGCCATCCTTATCCACAAGACAATAATCAACTGCCCAAGTATCAATGCCGACGTAGCAATGTTCAATGCCGCTTTGCTTTACTTTTTCTAAGCCAACGACGATCTCCTGAATCAAATAGTTAATATCCCAACGTTGAAAACCATCCAGCATTCTAAACCCGTTTTTGAAACGATGAACTTCGGTCAAAGTCAGCTGCCCATCAATCAGTTCACTTTTCATCAAGCGACCACTCGAGGCACCAATATCAATAGCAATATATGTTTTCATTACCTACTCCTTTCACTTTATTGATAGCATATTAAAAATTGAGAACTGATGTCTCAATCTCGTATACTCAACTTATGATGTTATTCTACAACCATATGTAAGCTTTTACATTACACGATTTTGATGTATAATTGCATTATCTTGGTGAAAGGAAGCTCACAATGACTTATTGGGAAAAAGCCAACCATTCATGGACCACTGATTCAACTAGATTTATTCTTACTCCAAAGCAAAAAAGCCGCGATTTATTTTATTATATTCAAGAAATCGGCTACTTTAAGGCAAACAAGCCGTATTTTACCGAACGAGAGAATCTTCCCTCCTATTTGATGAAATTTACCTTGTCTGGTACCGGAGAGCTGCACTATCAAGACGAAGTCTATACCCTAAAAGCGGGGGATATTTTTTTCATTGATTGTAAAAACTACCAGTATTACAAAACCATCAGCAGCGAACCCTGGGAGATGGATTGGGTTCACTTTTCAGGTGGAAACACCGAAAGCTTCTATCACGAATTCATCAAAAATGACTCGAATGTGTTTCATACAAACTCAGAAAACGTGCTAAATAACCAGATTCACTTACTCATGGAGAAATTATTACAGCTACAAAAAGAACCAAATGCCAAAACAGACTTTGAATCCTCCGTTTTAGTACATGAATTATTAAATGAGTTGATTCTGCAAAAATACCAAATGGACTTTGCCGATAGCGAAATTCCTGAATATATTCTGAATGTGAAAAGCTATATCGATGAGAATTATCGTCAGGGCGTTACTTTGGAGGATTTAGAAAAACACTTCCATCTAAATAAATATCAAATCGTCAAAAACTTTTCGAAATTCATGGGGCAGCCTCCAGTGGATTATCAAATAAGCTGCAAAATTTCCTATGCGAAGGATTTGCTTCGGTATTCCAATCTTTCAATCAAAGAAATTTCGTTGGAAGCAGGTCTGGACAATTTTGCTTACTTTAGCCGCCTCTTCAAAAAAAAGACCGGGATTTCTCCTAGTGAATACCGCCGAACAGATCGAGTTATTAAGGAATAGGTTGGCAAGTTATTTGTAAATACATTTCAAAAATAGAAAAATATCTCTCAGAAACCTCAAAAACCATCTCTGAGATTTCAGAGATGGTGAATTATCAAAGTGAAAGCCATTTTTACCGCCTGTTTAATCAACTAACACCTAAACAGATTTTTTTATTGACGCAAACTTCGCACATAAAAACTTAGATGCCGCTTGACAAAATGCATTCTTTTACCAATTGAATAAACTGTGTAAGTGTCAATTTACCTATGATAAGTGGCTACTTACACTGTTTTCTAATATTGCTGTCTTTTTATAGAGCTTGAATTGTCAAATCAAGTGCAACACTTTATTAAAGAAGACTTCATAAGGTGTTTTCCAACCTAGACACTTTCTAGGTCTGCTATTTAGTTTTTCAACCATCCGATAAATCGTTGTGTCATCTACCGTGTCCATCTCTTTCGATTTCGGCAAGTATTCTCGAATGAGTCCATTCGTATTTTCATTTGTTCCTCGTTGCCAAGGGGCATGCGGATCTGGAAAATAAAAGGGCACATTATTCAATGCTTCTGTAACCGCGAAATGATTGGAGAATTCTTTTCCTCTATCTGGAGTGATCGTTTTAACCACCTCATTGGGGATACTGCTTAAAAGTTCAATCATTTTTTCGCTCACGTAAGCAGCTTTCTTTCTCGGCGCTTTTCCTGCTAAAAGGAATCGCGATTTTCGATCTGTCAACGTCACTAAACAAGCACCACCAGTTTTTCCAACTACAGTATCGGCTTCCCAATGTCCAAACTCACTTCTATCGTCTGCGGATTTTGGACGGTCATGAATCGAATGCGTAATCCGTATTTTTCCACGAGTCTCGACGTGATTTTTTGTATGTCTTGTTTTTCCTCGATGACGTAATGAACGGATCAGTCCTCTATTGCCATGGGAGAGCGGTTCTGTATCGAAAATACCATTATAAATGGCACGGTAGATCGTGATAAAACTGATTGAGAAATCCACCTGTTCAAGCTTCAAACGATTGGAGATTTCCTCTGGCGACCATTGAAAATCGACAAATAAATGACGAACGATTGACCAAATTCGCGGATCTTTTAGAAGGTTATGACGCCCGCAATTCTTTCTACGAGAAGTATACTTTTTGTCTGCTTTGGAAGGTGAGTAGGTTTTCTCCTTGTTTCTTCTCAATTCACGTGAAATGGTAGACGGGCTACGATGAATGTCGTTGCCGATTTTTCTAATAGAAACACCTTCTTCATGAAGTAGAAAGATTCTTTCTCGTTCGAGTATGGTAAGATGATGGTACTGGCTCATAATTGTCTTCCTCCTAGTAGTGTTCTCGACAAACCTATTCTAGTTGGATATTGATTATGAGTCATTTTTTATGTGTTGCACTTAAAGTGTAAATTCAAGAGTAAATAAATAGGTACCTGTACTTAGTTCTTTTTTCATACCATTGTAGTCAACGTAGGCCCTTGTATTTTTTGGAACTACAACCTTCAAAAATTCAACTGTTTTTTCAATTTCAATTTGTCCAAATAATGTTTCATATTTCAATTGATATCTTTCTATTCGTTCTTGTTTTAAGGGCCGTACATAAAATTCTTTATAGCCTGGTTCTTTCAATTGAAGTCCACCAATTCTTCGAACAATCCAATCACCAACACATCCAAAGGCGTAATGATTAAACGAATTTTTAGTTACTTTACCACTAGGCTGAATAGCGGCCCAAGATTCCCATATAGTTGTTGCTCCATTGTCTATTTCATATAGCCATGATGGACACTTTCTTTGAAAAAATAGTTCCATAGCGAGATTCTGATACCCATTATCACATAAAGTATCCAATAAATAAGGAACTGATAGAAAACCTGTATCCAAGCAGTAGTCATTATTCTCGATCATCTCACCGAGCTTTTTTGACACTCTTTCTTTATCATCAACTAGATTGAAAGCAAGAGCTAATACATAACATCCTTGAAAATGTTTAGTTAGTTCCCCTTTGCCATTCATAAATTCGATTTGAAACGCTTCTTTTACTTTTTCAAAATAGTCATAAAAGATTGATGAATCCTTACCAAGAATATTGCTTATTTTAGCAAGTAAATAACTTGTATTAGCTAAAAACGCCGTAGCAACTAAATCTTTTGTGGCTTCAGAAGTTGACATTGCTCCTGATGCCTCTTTTCCGATCATAAAACTTGGAAACATCCAATCCCCGTAATGAAATTTAGTATCCCAAATATATTTTTTATGCCCCGTTTTTTCTCCTTGTGCACTTTTTTTAGAAAAATTATGCCACTTAATCATCGCTTTATAGTATCTTTTTAAAATTGATTGATCATTATATTTCTTGTATAATTCCCAAGGAACCATAACAATTGCATCTCCCCACCCCGCAGAGGATAAACTGCCTGTAAACTCCAAGCTCTTATAAAAATCTTTTGGTGCGGGTGTATAATCTAAAATCTCCCCATTACTTCGTTGTTCACAAACTACATTATCCAACCAGCGAACTAAAAAATCTTTCATATCATAAAAAAAGTCGCAGTTGGTGCAAATACTTGAATATCCCCAGTCCATCCAACTCTTTCTCTTTGAGGACAATCCGTTGGAATTGAAATCAAATTTCCTCTCTGACTCCATTTTATATTTTCCATTATTTTGTTTACATCTTCGTTCGAACAATTGAACGTCCCAGTTTCATTAAGATCCGAGTGAATAACTTTTGCTGTAAAATTCTCTTTTTCTATTTCACCCTTAAATCCAATTATTTTTATATAGCGGAATCCATGAAATGTGAAGTCTGGGGAGAAATGATCTACTTTCCCTCTACCAACGTATTTATCTATTTGATCCTTATTTCTGCCAACAATATTATTGATAAAATAACCATTTTCATCCAATACTTCTCCATGCTCGATAGATATTTCTTGACCACTATTCAAAAATAATTCCGCTGTAATGTATCCCGCAATTACTTGACCAAAATCAATAATCCAATTTTCCTTTTCTTTCCAAATACTTTTTGGTTTCAATGATTCTATCTCCAAGACATTTGGACCGGTTTGTAAAAGTAGGTTGCTATTATCATAAGTTTTGACTGTTACGTTAAGTGTGTTTGTTTGTGGAATTTTATCAATAGGAATTGAACATCTATAATCTTGTTTTTCACCTATGAAAATATCACTATAAACATGTTTTCCGATTGCGGCAATGAATGTTTCATCAGTAGAAATAGTCTCCGAAGTGCCATCGTTATAAAAAATTGTTAGCTCAGAGATCACTGAAAGCTCATTACCAAATTGCGCACTTCCACCTTGAACACTAATTCTTCCAGCATACCATCCATCTGCTAGTATAATTGTCAAGACATTTTCTCCCTGCAATAAGCTACCAACAGAATATTCTTGAACCATCAAATAATGATTATAAGATGTATAATCTGGAGTGAAAATCGCTTCTGTAATTTTTTCCCCATTTAAAAAGACCTTATACAATCCTCTTGCTGTGATTCTCAGTCGTGATTCTCAGTCGTGCTTCTCTAACATTGCTCTTGTTCTCAAATTCTTTGAATAAATATTTTGGTGGAAGTAATCTTTCCTCTGGAGAACTTTGTCTACCATTATTTTCACCTGAAAACATTTCTGCCAGTGAGAATTCAGGTTCTAATATTACTCTACTGCTATCGGGTACAATCCATTTTGCATTATTAAACAAAGTCAATCTGAATGCTCCTTCTCTATTTAAGTTCAATTTCTCCCACAGGTTCTTTTGCATTAACTTTTTCTTTATTTGATAATTTAATTGCCCTATGATTTTCGGGAAATACCACAATGATAGTGTTCGCCTTTTTTTCACTTTCTAATCTTTCAAAATCTATCACTGCCAAAAGAGTTTCATTATTTACATAGCTTCCCTCTTTGACATTTATAGTAAATCCAGCTCCATTCAATTCGACTGTGTCAATTCCCATATGAATAAGTACTTCTAATCCTTTTTTATGCTTGACTATAATGGCATGCTTTGTAGGAAAAATTGATTGTACAATTCCTTCTACAGGTGAATAAACCAAATTTGCTAGTGGTTCAACAGCGTACCCCTCTCCCATCAATCCTTGAGAAAAAACGGGATCTTGGATTTTTTTAATTGGAATCAAATATCCTGAAGAAGGTGCACATATTTCAATTTTCTTTTCCCAAAACTTAAACATACATAAAACTCCTTTACAGAGATAGCTTTTGATTTTAACTATGAAGTTATCTAAAACTCAAAGTATTATACTTCTAAGCCATTATTATCAATCACTTTTTTGTACCAATAAAAGCTATCTTTTCTATATCGATCAAATGTTCCGTTCCCATTATTATCTCTATCTACATAAATGAATCCATAACGCTTGTCCATTTCCCCTGTAGAGGCAGAAATTGAATCGGCTACACTAGACTAGACAGAAAAAATAAGGTGTGTAGAATAATAAAAAACACACTGGAGGATTTTTCATGTCAAGACGTCAACGAAGAACCTATTCAAAAGAATTCAAACAACAAA
>Ga0334898_1001262_pt1 | contig 30079 bp, 29 predicted proteins | sample GraSluR3_MG_10_FD_207228 | JGI IMG/M metagenome (GOLD analysis project Ga0334898, IMG submission 207228) | Sludge microbial communities from methane-producing bioreactor in Wageningen University, Netherlands - Granular Sludge_3_08-R3 | ecosystem: Engineered > Bioreactor > Anaerobic >... | reverse complement strand
TGTTATCTTGCACTTACAATGAGTCCTTCATTAAAAATCAATGTAACGAATTTAACAAGAAGCGTAGCTGGAACTTAACCGTTTATCGTTGCGTAACTTCCCAAAGACTGCGGGAACCTACAAGGTTTAAAATTTCTCTCGCATAGGGCTGGTCATTATACTTTTGAAATTGTAATGCCTTCCCTGTTTTTTGGGAAGGCATTTTTTGTAGAAAGGAGGAAATATGATTACAAGAAAGAAAAAAGAAGAGATTTTTGAGAAAATGACAGACACATGGAAAGAGGCAAAAAGCCTTGTTTTTTACAATTATTCTGCAATGAACGATGAAAGTCTTACTGAATTTCGAAAAATTGTAAACAATGCTGAGTGTTCTGCCTATGTAACCAAAAATACTTTGTTTCGAAAGACCGCTCAAAATGTTGGGATCGAATTTGACAAAGTATTGGAGAAAGTCATTTTTACGGGTATGACGGGTGTCGTTTATTCGAAAGATGATCCTTTACTAGCTCCGAAAATTGTAAAGGATTTCACAAAAGGTAAAAAAACACCCACAATCAAAGGTGGTTTCTTTGAAGGCAAACTGTTAACTAAAGAACAAGTTATTACGCTTGCTTCCGTACCACCAAGAGAGGTCCTTTTAGGACAAGTTGCTTTCTGTATGAATGGCCCCATGCGTAATATGGCAATTGTATTGAACAACACAATAACAAAATTGTGTTGGGCATTGAATGCTGTTAAAGATCAAAAACAACCTGAATCATAGGAGGATATGATGAATAAAGACGAAATTTTACAAGCTATTGAAGAAATGAAAGTTTTAGAGTTAGTTGAATTGGTTTCTGCCATTGAAGAGCGTTTTGGCGTATCTGCTGCCATGCCTGTTGCAGCTGCCGCTGCAGCACCATCAGGTGATGCTTCTGGTGATGCCGGTGCAGAACAAACTGAATTTGATGTAATCATTGCTGATGCTGGTTCTCAAAAAATCCAAGTAATCAAGGCTGTCCGTGAGATTACAGGTCTTGGATTGAAAGAAGCAAAAGCTTTGGTTGATGCAGCACCAAAAGCTGTCAAAGAAAAAGTTTCTGAAAAAGAAGCTACCGACATCAAAGACAAATTGGCTGCTGTTGGAGCTGTTGTCGAAGTCAAATAAGCACAACATGCATAAAAAAAACGGGGAATTCACAACATTCCCCGTTTTTTTGTACAATAATACCATGATAATTGCCATTTTGACCGACATACATGCAAATTACGAAGCGCTAGATACCATATTGCGATATCTTGATTCCATTGATGTTCGTGATATTGTATGCTGTGGAGATATTGTTGGGTATGGACCAAGTCCTGTCGAATGCATTACTAGATTGCAACAGTATTCTTTTCGTTCGGTGTATGGAAACCATGACCAAGCATTTTTAACCGATTCCATGGATATTTATTTTAACGAGGATGCAGTTGTTGCACTGAATATTCAAAAGAATCTAGTGCACAAAGAAGAAATTAGTTTTATTCAGTCCCTACCGGCAGTTATCCAAGATAAAAAGTATACCATTACTCACTCTTACCTTGATCCACAGCATCCCTATCGGTATGTGTTGGATGAAAATACCGCCTATAGAAATGCCATCCTAAACAAAAAGAATTCTGTTTTGTTCATTGGACACTCTCACAATCCCTCTATCTTTGAAATTCACAGCAACAACAGTATTGATGTTTATAAGGCTAAAAATGGTCTGGATTGGACACTGCAACCCGATTGTAAGTATGTAATCAATGTAGGAAGTGTAGGACAAAGTCGAGATGGAAACTCTGATTGTTCTTTTGGTCTTTTTGATACAGAGGCAATGCAGATTAAAATTTTCCGCTTTCCCTACCCTATTTACAAAACCCAAGAAAAAATGACTGAGAAGGGGTTTCCTGAATTCCTGATAAAGCGTTTGGCGAATGGGTTTTAACATTTCCTAGATGCCATTAGAACAAGCTAGAACGATACAGACTGTATTGATTCTTTTCCTTTCGAATACTTCCTCTAATTTCTAACAATGTTAAGTTTTTCATTAATTCCGAGGGAGAAATTGGGAGTCGTTCACTAAGAGTCGAAAAATCAAGATCTTCTGTTTGAAGTAACTCAAGTATGCTTTTTTCTACAGGAGTAAAGCTTTCCTTTTGTATAACCGCATTGGATTGTTCTTTTGGACAACAGGGCAAACTTGTTATGTCCTCTACTTGTGTAAGTACTCTTACTCCTTGTTTTAGCAATTCATTTGTCCCTTGACTAGTGGGACTATCAACAGACCCAGGCAAAGCAAATACTTCTTTTCCCTGATCTATGGCCAGATCAGCAGTGATCATTGCCCCGCTCTTAATGGCTGCTTCCATTACAATGACAACCATTGATATCCCACTGATTATTCGATTGCGTGCTGGGAAATGATAAGGCTTTGGTGCAGTTCCTATAGGAAACTCCGACAATATACATCCATTTTTTTCAATTGATTTCATCAGATTGGCATGAGTTTTTGGATAACAAATATCTACTCCAGTTCCTACTACCGCAATTGTTTTGCCTTGTTGCTCCAGTGCACCCTTGTGAGATTCTGAATCAATCCCATAGGCCATTCCCGAAACAATTGTAAATCCAAAAGAGGACAATGCTTCCGCAAAACGATAGGCATGCTTTTTTCCATAAGAGCTTGCTTTGCGTGAACCAACAATAGCGATGTTGTGAAGGTGATTCAATTGAATATCTATCGAGCTTCGGCTATACAATACAGGCGGCATCCCTTTGTAATTGCGTAAGATGGAAGGATAGGTTTCATCATGAAAGGAATGGATTTGAAACTGGTTTAGCGACGCTATTTCTTTTTCTTTGCTAACAAATGTATCGGTTTCTGAAGAACATAGAATCTCTTGTATTGAATCAGGAATTGCTTCAAAGTTTGATTCCCATAGTTCGTTGTACTGACGGTATTTAATTTTTCGCGTAACATACAGATGATACGTAAACCGTAGAAACAAATCCCGGATGGTCGGTACTACATTATTGATTGTCATGGAGAATCCTTGGAATCGTTTGTTGGAAAATTTCAAACAAATGCTGGTTGGACTTTTTCATTTGCAATTCCACTTCTTCCATCGTAAGGGGCGTCGGAGAAATGCCTGCAGCATAGTTTGTAACAATACCGATGCAGGCATACTCCATTTCCATTTCCCCCGCAAGGACAACTTCTGGGTACCCTGTCATATTGACAATATCTCCGCCAAACATGGAAAACATTTTGATTTCTGCCGCTGTTTCATATCGCGGTCCTTCTGTAACCACCATGGTTAAATTCGATTGATAAGAAACAGGAATCTCTTCAAAAGAATTAACGATATGGTTGTTCAGAAAGGAAGAATAGGGTTGCGTTTGATCAATATGAGATACAGCAGGAACAAAATGATCGTAGAATGTATGCTTTCTATTTTTTGTAAATTCCAGGTAGGAAGAACAAGTTCCAAACATTCCTGGCGCAAGATTTTTTTGCAATGACCCGCAAGCAGCTGTAGCAAGAATGTGAGTAACTCCTACTTGATGCAGCGCGCATAGGTTAGCCCTATAATTTATTTGATGGGGTGGTATATGATGCTGCTTTCCATGACGAGGTAGAAAATACAGTTGTTCATCAAGAAATTGAATAGTTTCTATTGTGGCTGATCCATAGGGCGTTTGTATTGTATTTTCTGTCACCGTTGTAACAGCTGGAAACGAACGAAATCCAGAACCACCTATAATACCTATTTTCATATGCTATAGCTCCTTTGTCCTGTCAAATTGTAAGCAATTTCATTTACTCTTTGAATTGCATAGTTCTCATCAAAAGAAACGATTGTTTTTTCTTTCATCACAAAAGTACCTTGTATGATAACAGAGTCAACCTCTGATCCATTGGATGCATATACAATGTTGGAGATGGGGTGATAGCAGGGTGTAGACGATGGATGTTTCATAGTAAGAAAAACCAAATCTGCAAAAGCTCCTTCTTGAATTACGCCGCATTGATCACCAAAGAGCCATTGACCAGGAATAGACGTCCCCATTTGGAAGGTAGTATTGGCATCTAATGCCTTGGGATTCTTTGTAGGATACACTTTCCCCAGAAGTGAAGAGAGCCTCATTTCCGCAATCATATTTATTTGGTTGTTTGAAGAGGCTCCATCCGTTCCAATGCTAACTTGAATTCCTTTGTCTAGATACGTTTTTATTGGGGCTATACCCGAGGAGAGTTTTAAGTTGGAGGAAGGAACATTTACAACCAACACATTCTTTTCCTTTAAGATTTGTTGTTCTTCTTCAGAAACATGTACACAGTGGGCGGCAATAGTGGGGTTGTCAAACAATCCTGTTTCCGCGATTTTTACAATGGGAGCAACACCACCATGCATGGCTTTAAAGTCATTCACTTCTTTTTCGGTTTCGTTTAAATGAATATGAATACCAATGCCATGTTTTTGAGCAGTTTTGGCAATTTGAGAAAGAAAGGACAGATTGCACGTGTATGGTGCGTGAGGTCCAAAAGAAATGGAGATTCTCCCATTTGCACTGTTGTTAAACTCATGGAACATTGCAAGCACCCTTTGAATGCCCTTTTCACCTGATGAATCCATCATTCCTGGCGATAGCATGGCGCGAATTCCAGAATCGTCTACTGCTTTAATCGTTTCTTCGGTGAAAAAATACATATCGTGAAAAAAAGTACATCCTGAACGGATGCATTCTGCAATGCCAAGTAGAGAACCATAGTAGACAGCTTCAGGAGTAAGCTTTGCTTCAATTGGGAAAATTTTGGTTTCCAACCATTTGTGTAGCAGTAGATCGTCTGCATACCCCCTGAAGAGAGTCATGGCCATATGCGTATGCATATTCATCAGACCTGGAATGAGAAGCTTTCCTTTTCCTGTATATACTTCTTCATCATTTGCGTAGGGTGGCATTTCTTCTCCAATGGATTGTATACGCCCATTTTTGATAGAAATATGACCTTTCACCCACTGCATATCTTTGTTGATATAGGTGCAGTCTGTTAATAGCATGTAGACTCCTTCATTGTAGAAATTTGCAATTACCCAAAGCCACCACCAGAACCCCCTCCACCTCCAGAGAATCCTCCTCCACCGGAAAAACCACCACCAGATCCACTACCAATAGACCAGTTTTTTGACCATCCACTCGATCCACTGGTATTCAGTTTCATCATGTTGTATCGAGGGGTTCCCATAGCACTTATTCGGTTCGACAATGACCCAATAACAAGAGGTGTATTCCACAACATAGTCGTTCCCATTGTATTCATTTTTTCTATTGTGGGCAAATGAAGCTTTAAAGCTTTAACAACATGTTTACTAATGCCAAACATGGTTGCATAGATCAAGAATTGTTCCCAGATAATAAGGGAGTCAGCATTGTAATTTTTAAGGTTGCTGAAATCCATAAGGAAGTTTCGAAGAGCTTTCCATTTCACGTATTCCTTTTTTCCTTGTAGGGTTCTTTTTCGCAAGTTTCGTGCAAAAATTCTATAGAGAAGAGCAGGAATCAGCAAAAGAAGATAAGATGGAGAAAATGCAAAAAGAATCAGAGTTGCAAAAAGCAAAAAGGACCCTAAAGAACGAACAATGGAATAAGCTTTGAAAGAACTTTTGTCAAACCAGCCCTTTTCCTTTGCTTCTGCATTGACTTGCTTTCGAATTTTATGATAAGGATAGGCGTATACAGATTGGTATCGTTTAATCTTCTTCTGCAATTCTTTAACAGAGGTTGAATCTTGTTTGCTACGAAACAGTACCTCTTGTAACAATGTTTTTTCAAAATCCAGCAGATAAACATCCTTTTGAACCCAGGTAATCTGAGCATCTTTTGGATCTCCCGGGACGGGCTCATACGAAATGATTTTCCGATGAATAAGGTGGAGGATGGTAGCAGATATGTATCGTCTGGAGAATTGCTGGAAATAGTATAGCATACCGACCAATGCTGGTGACTCATCAGAAGGAGGTTCGCGAAGGTATGGTATAGCAATGGTATCGTGTTCTTTTCCATATTTAAAATACAGGAAAATGAAAAGTACAATCAGAAAAATGGTAATATACAGCGGGATTCGGTTCACCAATTCTCTTTTCAAATTGGCCTCCAAGGCCAAACGTTGTTCTTCTCTTTGTATATTGTTAAAAACTTCCACAGAAGATTGATCTCCTCCAAAGGAACTATCGAAACTACGAAAGTAAGAGGATGGCAGTAAAAGACGAACCCCAATGATTTCTCCTGGGTTAATAGTATGGCACTGTACTTTGCATTGCGTTTCATTGACTTTTTCTGCTACACCCTGGGGAGGTCCATGCCCCCAAATATGGTATTGATCCATAGAAATTGGATTGGTCCATCGAATAGTAGCATCGAAGTGAGATACAGAAATTGGCCAGTTTTTTCCTTGAAGCTGCCAATAGAATTGTCCATAATCTTCATACAATTGAACACTGCCCAGAATTTTGTAACGAAAGGTTACGGTTTTTGTTTCATTGATAGCATCAAAATAATAGTAAACAATGTACTCACTTGCATTTTCGTCCAAGTAAAATGTATTGGCTTTCATTTCATTGGCGGATGCTTCTGAAAGAGGATTTCCGTCAATCAAAACTTGGACATTTTCCAGATGGGAGAAATCTATTTTTTTCAAAGTATAATACCCATAAGAGAAGGATCCATTAAAAGATAGCTCTCGGGTCTCTCGAAGCAGAACACTTCCGTCTTCTTGGATGTGTACATCAAGGGTAGTTTGGGTACAGTACACTGATTTTTCTTCTTGTCCAAAAGACGGGATGGTTGGTAGCAGAAAAGTAGAAGAAAAAAAGAGGATTAGAAATAAAAGAGTCCAACTATTTTTCCACTTGATTTGTGAAATCACTCCTCGAAACCAACTCTGTTTATGCATCTTTCTCTCCTATATTTGAAAGGAACGATGAGCGGACCCAATAACACTAGAAAGACTGATTTGATGTCTACAGCAGTATTTTTCTAACCCGTCAATGATGGAGGGCAAAATGCAGGGATCAACGAGATTCATGGTTCCAACCTCTACAGCGGTAGCACCAGTGGCAAGAAATTCAACCACATCGTTTGAGCAGGCAATCCCACCACAGCCAATGATCGGTAGCGATGGGTGTGTTGTATAGGCCTCCCAAACAACCCGCAATGCAATCGGTTTGATAGCAGGTCCTGACAAGCCTGCAAAAATTTTATGAAAGAAAGGCTTCCTTGTTTCTGGATCAATAGCGACACCGCGAATAGTATTGCCAATACAGACCGCATCAAAGCCCTGTTGCTCAATGATGTCTAGGGCTTCTGAAAGCGGAGTTGTTTCAAGAGCAATTTTGGCAACTAAAAAATGAGTGGTAGCTTTGCGAACTCTTCGAAGAGTTTCTTTGAGAATTCTCATGTTTTGACAAAACTGTACTCCGTTTTCATGAACATTGGGGCAAGAAACATTTACTTCCAATGCATCGACGGGAATTGTATCCATGGTAGATGCCAAGGATTCGAATTCGTCAATAGTGAACCCGGCAATACTGACCCATTTCGATGTGTTTAATGATAGCAAGAATGGCTGAACTACATCGAGAAACCATTCCAAGCCTTTGTTTTCAAGACCTACTGAATTCAGTAACCCACTAGGAGTTTCATATATTCTTGGAGATGGATTGCCATTTCTGGGGTTTACGGTAATGCTCTTTGTCAATACAGCTCCTAGTTGATTTATATCGTACTGTGTTTGCATGATAGATCCATAGCCAAATGTGCCCGATGCTGGAATGATAGGGTTATTGAGGATCATTGTGCGATGTTTTGATGAAAGATTTGTTCGAAGTTTTGAATGGCTCATTGCAGGCTCTCCCATTTTACAATAGAACTGTCAAACACTGGGCCATCTTTGCAAACCGTCTTCATTCCTTCTGTTGTAAGAAATGAGCAACCAAGGCATACGCCAAATCCACAGGCCATTCTTGATTCGAGAGAAACCTCAAGCGGAATATGATTCTCTTGGCAGTAATTAGCAACACTTTCCATTAGTTTTGTTGGACCACAGCAATACATTTTGGAAGGTTTTTTTGAGGATTCTTTTTGATATTTTTGTAAAAGATTCTCTGTAAAACACAAAGAATTGTTTTCTGAAAGCACGAAATCTGCGTGATGATGAAGGTCAATATGATGACCTGAAAGCAAAGACAAAGGAATACACTCTTCCTGATAAGAAGTCCCCACCCAAAAATCAAACGAAGACTCTGGATAATTGTTTGTTAAAAAATGAAGAGGAGCCATTCCTAAACCTCCCCCTATTAGTACATTCCAACCATTTTTGACGGGAGGGGAAAAGGAATTCCCACAAGGAAGAATCATATCCAAAGACTCTCCTACTTGTGTTTCCAAAAGATTTTCCGTTCCTCTGCCCACCACTTTATATAGTATTGTAATGCTATCAGCAGAGGCTTCAAATATACTAAATGGTCGCTTCAACAATGTTGTGTTTTTCCCCGGGCAGGAAAGTTGCACAAAATGCCCTGGAGAAATATCAATACCAGAAGAAGGGATGTGAAGAATGAGTTGAAAAATATTCTTTGCAATGCTTTTGTGATCTACTACAAGACCATTAGTTATTATCACTGTATACAACCTTTCCACGAAAAATTGTTGCTCGAATTCGTCCTTGCAGTCTTTTTCCAATAAACGGAGAATTGGTACTTTTTGAATGAAAAGTAGAGGGCACTACATATTCTTGTTCGTCAACAATGGTGATGTTTCCTTGAAAACCTGGTTGAATCTTTCCTTGTTCTTTCAGCTGCAGGATAGCGCTTGGACCTGTGGTGAAAAGGTGAATTAATTGAGGAAACGAAATCCATCCTTGCAAAACTAATGCTGAGTAGCTTGCAGCAAAAGATGTTTCAAAACCAATAATTCCAAATGGAGCAGTTTGAAAATCTGCATTTTTTTCGATGCTAGAATGAGGGGCGTGGTCAGTGCCTATACACTGAATCACTCCCCTTCGAATTCCTTCTTTCAGAGCTTTTTGATCTTCTTCTGTTCGAAGAGGGGGATTCATTTTGAAATTTGTGTTGGTAGGATCCATATCTTTTTCAGAAAAATACAAATGATGAGGAGTGGTATCTGCTGAAAACTGATACGACTCTTCCGAGAGACCTTTCAGAATAGCAAGAGATTGCTTCGAGGAAAGATGGGTAAAGTGAGGGGAATAGTTTTCCTCATGACATATAAGAAGATCTCTGGCAACACATACCGATTCTGAACTAGAGGGAATACCAGGGTATCCAAAAGAAGAAGTGTGTTGACTCTTATGAACAACACCATTGTCAGAAATACTCGCATCTTCTTCGTGGAGTATACAGAGATAATTTTCTTTTTTTGCAATCTGTATTGCTTTTCGAAACACTCTGGGGTCGGCAAGGCCTACTCCATCATCTGAAAAGACAGAAGGGTAAGATTCATTATGAGATGAATTTGACGGAAAAGAGTCCCGCAAAAAAATCTTGGAAAGGTTCTGACCTTGTAGGCTACTAGTAATGGACCCAGCCTGGATAACCTCCACGATGCTATGAGTTTGAATAGTATTTTGAACCTCTCTCCATGCATCCAGAGAATCTATTACGGGATTCGTATTGGCCATTGCTACAATGGTGGTATATCCGCCTGCTGCTGCTGACAGGCTTCCACTAGAAATATCTTCTTTATGGGTTTGTCCTGGTTCCCGAAGGTGACAATGAATGTCAATAAAACCTGGAACAACAAACTGATTTGTTGCATCAATTTCATCCATGGACGAAATGCTAGGGAGACTTTCCGAAACTTGAGTAAGGATCCCATTTTCGATTTGAACATCAAGCGTTTGAAATCCAATCAATGGATTTATGAAAACGTTCCCGTTCCGAATAATGATGTTCCCGGTAGATATTTTCATAGTAGAGCCTCTTTTTAATTCATGATTTGTTTTTATTATAATATATAAGGATGAAGTATTGCATAGGATATTCTTAGAAAAGAGATAACATGATGAAAGCGTATTTTACGAATCAAGAAACGTCCCAGACTACACAAGTATCAGATTTTTCATTGAAGAACCTATGGATCCATTGTGTACACCCATCCTATGAGGAACTAAAAAGATGTTCTGAAGCGACGGGTGCGAACATGGATTTTTTACGAGCAGCTCTTGATATGGAAGAAGGATCCAGAATAGAAATTGAACATGATCAAATGATCATTATTATCGATATACCCGTATATGACGAAAACGTCAAAAATGAAAGATTCTTTGACACGATACCCTTGGGGATTATCCTGTTAAAAGAAAAACTTATTACTGTCTGTCTGCAAGAGAACTCTATTACATCAGAACTTGAGAATGGGAAACCCAAGGTACACACCTTTAAAAGAACGCGGCTTTTGTTGCAAATATTGTACAAAACATCACAAATGTATATTCGATACCTTCGTCAAATCGATCAGCAAACTGACGAACTGGAAATTGCAATGCACAGAGCCACTCATAACAAAAAACTAACACAACTCTTAAATCTTCAAAAAGGGATTACGTATTTTTCTACCTCCCTTCGATCCAACGAAGCTACCGTAAATAGATTGCGAAGTACGCAATTTAAGAGTATACATGAACCAGAGCTCCTTGAGGGGAAGCGATTTTTAAAAATGTATGAAGAAGATGAAGAACTTCTAGAAGATGTTCAAACTGAGAATAAGCAAGCCATTGAAATGGCAGGAATCTATGGTAGGATTCTTGAAAGTATGGGTCATATCTTTAGTTCCATGATTTCTAACAATTTGAATATAGTCATGAAGTTTTTAACTAGTGTTACACTGATTGCTTCTATTCCTACTTTGATTGCAAGCATCTTAGGAATGAATGTTACATTTCCATTTGATACAATATCAGTTACTGCTTTTTGGGGCGTAATGGGTACGACTCTATTGATTATCTTGATCTTTGTTGTTATTCTACGAAAGAAAAATCTCTTATAGGGGGAATGTTGATATGCAGATAAAAAAGAAACACGATCGATTTAACTTGTTTTTCGGAATCATTGTGGTCGCAGCAGGAATTTTTTTCCTCTTACAAAATTTGTTTCCAAATATTGCAGTTTGGGATTTTTTCTGGCCTATTTTGCCTATTCTTCTTGGGCTGACATTGATACAAATGGGCACTCTGTTTCATGATGGAGGGCGATCCTTTTTTGTCTTGGTTGGCTCTATGTTAATGATGGCAGGGTTGTTAATTTTGATTCAGAACTTTATCAAACATCCTTATTGGTGGTCGTATGCATGGCCTTTGATTTTTCCTGGTGCGTTTGGGATTGGACAAATCATATGTAGCATGAATGGATCAAGGAAAAATACTTTTCACAATGGATTGTCTTTTTTTATCATAGGCATTGTTTTCTTTGCATTTGGATGGCTCTTGTTTCAAGTTGTATTTCGAAATTCTCTTTTTAATGAAGGGATGAGAAGTCAGCTAAATTATGGCTTTATGTTGGTTTGTCTTGGGATCTTCATTCTTTTGCCAAAAAAGTACTGTTTTAATCAACACGTTACTCATTCTTTTTCCAGGGCAAAAGAGAACTTTTTCTCTGCCCAGGATAAAAACAAAAGCCAGACTTCAAACACACAACACAATGACACAGAACCTTACGAAGAGTCCGTAAAAGAATACAATGAAGGTGGTTCTCAAACACCCGTAACAGATGAAAAAACAAATCACTCTGAAGAAGTAGACGAATTCTTAACACATTAATGGATTTGATGACAAAACTGAAAAAGCTTACTCTGCAACAGTTTCACAGATACCCCCTTATGGAGGCTATGGATTTCCATAAACTCATTTTTCAAAGCACCATGGGTCCAGCACATTCTTTAGCATCCATTGAAAACGCAAAGAAGTGGTTTCTTGAAGAATGGGCTCAAACGCCACCTTTGCAAGATGTCCCCATGATAGAAGACATTTCTTGTTCCACCCCCATTTTTCGAGTGCACTTTGCTCCTTGCAAAGCACAATGTATACCTCCAGAAAGACTATTGAATTGTTTTATAGAATCCAGTGCCTCTTTTTTAGAGAACTCTGCGATGTATCAAGAATGTATCGAGGCATTTGCAGAGATCACAAAGCACCCACCGTTTGCACAATTTCATACAGATTTCCAAGAAATAAAGAACGGAATTCAACAGAAAAAGGCTGGCATACCAAGGCACTCAGCTGCTTTTCGAACAGTATACCAGCCCCATTATAGAATTGTTTCTGGGCATTATTTGCCAGCTATTACACCCCATATATAAATGTAACCGATTTGTAATGTTTGAATTTTTAGGGGTGCTGATCTGAAACCATTAATCAGCTTTTTCAGTATCACCCGTCCAACTAGGAAAGCCTTGTAGCATGGAACGGACATCTTGATACCCGGCATTTACAACCCATTCTGCAGCCAATTTTGATTTTGTTCCTGTTTTGCAATACAGGACAACTGGAAGGGACTCAGTTTGTTCTGAAACTTTGGGGAAATCTTCTAACAATGAATTGAAGTCCACATTCATTGCTCCTGGAATATGCCCATCTTTGTAGGCAGCCTCGTCTCGTAGATCCACGATCATACACTCAGTCTTTTCTTCTAGTGCTTTTACCAAATCTTCTGCTTTGATTTCAGACCAAAACGTAACACATTCATCTTCACGAACAGGGATTTCTTTTGGATATTCTATGCCTATAGTATTGGGTGGGGTCCAACTTACAAGCGCTCCGAGAGTTTCTGAAACAAAACGCAACGGCACCAGAGTTCTTCCATTTTGAATAAAAGGAGGGACATCGAGTGTGTGTTCAAACGTTTCTCTGTCAATTTTTGTCCAGGCTTTTGTAGAGCCTATGACTAGGGTGATGGTAGATTTACCAATCGTGTACGATACGGTGTCTACTTTTTTTGTTTCTTCTGACATCGTAAACGAAACTTCTGCGTCAAGCTGTTCTCCAATCCAGCGGAAAGGTACAAGCGTTCTACCGTTTTGCACCAACGGAGGGGTTTCGAGCAGGATTTCTTCCCCGTTTACTAAGGCATTTGCATTGTCTGTATACATTTGAAGAACCTTCTTGTCCATCGCTTTGACATACACGTTAACAATGGAAGAAAGACGAGAATTTTCTTTGGAACCAACTAGAATTTTAGCACTCACTACCCCATCAATATCTGCTTCATCTGAACATAAAATGCGAATTCCTAGAGTCGTGGCTTGCTTTGGTTGCAAAGGACCTACGTCGTATTTTTCTTGCACCGAAAAACCGTCCAATTCGATTTTTAATCCATAGTCTGCTGGCAATTTCCGTGTAATCGAAACAGTGTACTTGCTTTCTTCATCCAGTAGATTTGTCAAAGGAATTTCTGTATAGGTAGTAGAACCTAGCGCAACAGGGATCATAAAACTGGTTTGTGATAGTAGTTTTTCCTCTGCAAGGGTAGAGTGAAAGCTACATACAGAAAATAGTAACAAAAAAGAAACAACGCTACATAAACATTTTGACATGTTTTTCATATCATTCTCCTTGCAAGGTCTAATTTTCACTTTCATCATCATCTTGATTGCCATAATCAGAAATGAACTCTCTTGTTTGTTGCAACTGGAGTACTCCTTTTTCCAATTCCTCCATGCAGTCTTCAATTTTCGAAATATCTTGCTGGTGAATGGCAGTTGGAAGGTCGGTTACCATGGCTTCGAAATGTTCTATAGCCCCGCTGTATTCTTGATGTATATGGGAAAGTGATGGAGTTGGACTCATAGTACGGGATTCTTCAATCAGCATTTGCATCAAAAACAACACTTCGTAGATGCTCTGTTCCCATTCTTCTACATTTGTTTTTTTTACCTGTAGTGTTTCATTTAATTCTGAAAAAAGGTCTGCCCACTTACTGATTTGGTTTTCGAGTTCATTTATATAGAGTAAATCTGGATTTTGTAACATCATATCCAAAGTTTCTTGATTGTCCTCTATGCGTTTTTGTTCTTCATAGGAAGTAGAGGGATGGTTCTGCTGAGAACTATTTTTGTGAGTTAAGAAAAAGACAATGGCATTGCCCAATAGGACGACAATAATTCCCCAAATCCACCAGTTATGTACCCAATTTGTCTGCGGCTTTGTATCTTTTCTCATATGTGTTTAAATCACCTCGTTAGTAGATCGTTATCTATATCGCTGTCATAAATTCTTTACTTTCATCCAGTTAAAAATATACTTATTTTTTTGAAGAACAATTTGTAATTTTTATTGCGTTACGAAGTATAGTATATAGATTCTATGCTTTTAAGTATAGCTTGGAGGATTGTACATGGGTAGAGAACAGAAAATTAAGCAGCTTCGCAAAGAAGGAATTTTAAAATCTGTAAAAGTGGATAAAAAAAGAAAATCCGCGATTCGGAGTTTGTATATTTGGATTCCTTCTGTCCTTATTGTTATTGTACTTGTATTTGGTATGTGGGCCTATTCAGCGAAAGACACCACTGCTACTGTAAATGGTAATCCTATTACCAACAGCGAAGTGGAAGAATTGCTTGAACCCATTAAGGGGCAAATGCAACAACAAGGGATAAATCCTGATGATCCAGAACAGTCAGCAAATGTGGAGAAATATCGAAGTAGTGTTGTGGAGATGTTAATCAACAAAACATTGATTGAGCAATATGCAAAAGAAAATTCGATTACTGTTTCTGAGGAAGAATTAGAAGCAGTAGTTGACAAAGAAATGGAACAAATACGCTCTCAGTATCAAACTGAAGAAGAGTTTCTTGATCAGCTACGACAATCAACGTTACGTAACGAAGAAAATTTACGTAAAGAAATCCGTCGATCGGTTGAGCCAGCTCTTCTTGAAGATGCAGTTTTATCTGAAAAATATGAAGCAGTTAATATAACCGAAGAAGAAGCTAGAATATTTTTCAATGCTCCTTCTAGCGTAGAAGCACAACGCATTTTTATAGCTACCGATCCAGATATGGATGAGGCTACATTAAAAGAAAAAGAAGAACAGCTTATCGATATTCGTACCAAGATCGTCAACAACGAATTGTCTTTTGAAAAAGCTGTTACTGAATATTCCGAAGACAATGCCAGCAAAGTAAATGAAGGCCAAATCTACTTGCAAGAAGGTAGCTACGAAGAAGAACCAGAGCTTTGGGAAGCCGCACAAGATTTGTCAGAAGGCGATATTTCAGGCATTATAAAAACCGATAAAGGGTATAGCATTCTCCGTATTAATCGAGTTGTACGCAATCGACAACAGTATGATCAACCAGAGCATGCAGACATTTTAAAAATTATACTTGAAGCACCACCGGGTGCTATTGAATCCGAGATTTCAGATATGCAAACAAAAGCACGTGGATATGTGAATACGATCCGCTCTGGAAAAGAAACTTTTGAGAATATTGCAACTACCTATTCCAAAGAACCCGACCAAGGATTGAACCCAAATCCTCTTTATAAGGGCTCTAACCCGCCTGTTGATGAAGTCGTGTTTGGTTCTTTGCAAGAAGGCGAAGTATCGGATCCTATTAAAACTAACGAAACAACTTTTGAGATCATAAAACTTGTTAAACAGTATCCTGCAAAAACTGCTGTGTTTGAAGAATTGAAAGATGATATTATAGAGCGAATGGAGAATCAAGAAAAAAGTAGAATTCGGGAAATGTTTCTAGAAGATCTACGAAGTCAATCCAGTATTTCTCATTCGAACCCTTGGCAAAGAATGTCAGCATGGTGGAGTCAAACATTTGGAGGATTTTTTGAGTCCGTTAAAAATTGGGTACGAAGTTTTACAGTAGATCCAATTCCAGAGAACTTAACCCCTATGGATGGTGGAGATTTCCAAAGCCCTATGACCATTCCAATTCAGGGAGAAGACGGACAACAGTCTATTACAATTGACCCTTCCATGATGGAATCGATTGATGTACCCTTTGAAGGACAAACTCAGAACCCATAAGGACAATATTATGAACAAAGAAAAATTACTTCGTAACAAGAATAAAAATACAAGTCAAAAAGGTTCTTCGAAGAGAATTCATTGGAAAATGCTCTTCATCATTATTCCCATCCTAGTGCTAGCTTTTGTCTTTACCTGGTTTTATCAAGCCAAAGATATTGTGATGAGTGTTGGACCACTTCCTATCACTACAGAAGAGCTTGAAATCGAAAAGCAAAGACTAACCCCTCCGGATTATCAGCAGAAACTCAAAGGTATGGATGAGGAAGATCGCATTACTACCGAAGAGCGCGTTCGTGCAAAAGCTCTAGAGAACCTGATGAAGTTAAAATGTGTTTATTTGTATGCACAAGAGAACGATATTACTGTAACCAAAGAAGAGATAGAAGAAAAGATTGAAGAATATGCCCAATCCTTTTCTTCCAACCCAGATGAATCGGTTGACATTCGAGCCACTTTGTCTGACTATGGGATTCCATGGCGTTCTTTTTGGAACGATATGAAATATCAAGCCCTCTATGACAAAGTTTTAGAACCCATTCGCAAAGGGGTACAAGCAACCGAAGAGGAAATGCGTTCACATTACAATGAATTTGCTCCCTATTACGATGTTCCTGCTCGAGTCCAGCTTCACTTTATTGTTGTTGAAGAAGAGGAAGTGGCCAAGGAAATTATGGATCAACTTCTTGATGGGGCAGATTTTGAAAAAGTCGCTCAAGAGAAATCTATTAGTCCCACTGTAATGTCGGATAAAGGTGACATGGGCTGGGTAACAAAAGATGAATTGTACACAGAAATCGCTAACAATGTCTTTTTACCTGAGTTTTTACTCGGAGAGTATTATCTTCTTCAAGCCAGAGATGGATGGTATATTCTTCGAGTGGACGAAAGAACCGAAGAAAAGAAGAATACATACGAAGAAGTGAAAGATCTGATAGAAGAAGATGTCATTTACCAAAAACAAGATCAAGCCGTAAATGGCTTCATGAATCGTCTTTCCGATCAATATGAGTTTCGAATGGTTGTCGGTAACCGCTGGACTGAATTTTTAGAATGGTGGGATCGACTTAGAGGAGTGGTTGAATGATGCAGAACCAATTAGAAGAAAAAGATACACAACAGCAGCAAAGCAATATACAGGCTACAAATAGCGATACTCTGATGAACGATCAAAATCTCTCCGGAGATGATACAGCACAATGTTCTACAAAATCTTGTTGTCGTTTTCGTTGGGTAGGTGCAGTGGTTGTATCTCTTGTTGTACTATTTTTCTTCTCTTTTCTACTGTATTTGCTCATACCATCCCCATCCAAAGCAGTACGAAACTTTTTTTATGCCCTAATGAATGAAAACTATCCAGTTGCCTATTCGTATACCGCCAAAGATTACAAGAAAAGTCGCGGATCCTTGGAGAAATTTACAGCCGACTATGATAATGCAGTGAGATCAGGAACAAGAACTCGTGCGATACGCGTGATTGAAGATCGAAAAACGAGAGAGAAAAATCAACGTATTGTTGTTGTTGAAATTGATGTTTTGTATCAGGGATCTGTTGTAACTAGTGTCGGGGCTTATCTTTGCGAACGAATACCCCAAGAAGGTTGGAAAATTATCGGCAATGTAACCAACGAATACAATAAAGAACAAGCTCAAAAGCTTGTACCTCAGCAATAAAGGAGATGATTATGAATACGCAGTCCAACAAACCTTTTCCAAGCGAAAAGAATCCAAGAACGATTTTGTATATCTTGGGTGTCAGCGTTCTCGTTATCCTTCTTGCCTGGTGGGCGTATAGTATGTATGCTCCTTCTCCAGCAAAAACAGTAAAAGCTTACTTCAATCATATTGCACAAGAACAGTATGAAGAGGCTTTTGATTTGTTAGCTGGTAACTACCAAAAGAGTAAAAAAGATGTAGAAACATTCCAGGCTCAATTTGAAAACTCTAGAAATCATGGAACTGTCTATCTAGGTGTAAAAATCGAGAAGATTACTCCAACGGAAAGAAAAACCCAAAAAGTAGTTGCTTTTACTCTTCTTACGAGAGAAAAAGGTAGAGATACTCAACCACACGGTCAATATGTGCTAACAAAACTGGATGGTGTTTGGAAAATTACTGATTCTTTGAACTAATTCTTTGTATTTGCAAAAAAAAATAAATATGCGGGAGCTGTAATTGCTCCCGCTTTTTTACTATACTTAAGTAAATTGGTTTAATGAGTAGGGTGCTATATGAAAAAGACAGTTCTTTTTATTCTTTTAGGAATATTCATTATCGCAGTTGTTTTGGTTTGGTTTTTGTTTGCTTCTGGTATTCATGTTCATGGATCCATTGAAGATGCCTTAACCCAAAAACCAATACCGAATGTTACCATTACTTTAGGAAAACAAACCATTTTTTCGGATGCAAATGGACTCTTTGATGCCTATACTTCAATGATCCCAAAACAAATCATTACTTTTTCCAAAGAAGGGTATAAGCCTTTATCAAAACAAGTTTCTTTTTCTTCGATGGTTGAGACAAAGGAATACAAGATTGTACTGGAACCTTTATTTTACATGAATATCATTCATTCTGCCACAGAAGATCTTCAAAAGTACACCTCTTTCATTTTTCAATCGTCTTGGCAGCAATATATTGATATGCCTGACCAAGAGATTACCTATACAAAATATATGGTAGACTCACAAGGTGTAGTGTATTGCAAAATGCTAACAGATGATAACAAAGGCAATGCGGTATCCGAGAAAGAGATTGTGATAGCTAAGCAGAAAATTTATTATAAAACTTTAAAGGATACTGATTGGGTTTCTTTTGATGCTTCTGAAATTCGCGGAACTGAATTGCAAAAACCCCAAGATCTTTTGATTCTTTTCAATGCTTCCATGGAAGATCCTTCAGAATTCCGTGAGGAGGGATTGGTTAACTGGTATCTTAATGAAGATGGCTCCATATCCAAAGAACCTGCGAATAGTCAAAATCCACAACCCTATCCATTGCGAAAATTTGTTGCAAATTGGCCCAAAGGTAAAACAGAACAAAGTGCAATATTATATCTCACAGAAGAAGAATATGACCTTGTAGCAGGAGAGTTTCACATCACTGCTCCTATTGGCTTAGACGAAGACAAACCAGGCCGGATGAATCAACAAATTATCACATTTAAGATGAGTCGTATCAATCAGCCTGTCGATATTGGTATTCCCTCTGTAGAAAATCAATAGATAAAAAGTTCATTCAGCTCCTTAGCGAGTTGTTCAGAATAAGTATGTAGACAAATCGAGAAAAGATGGTTCTAGTGAAATAGGCAATATGAATTGATCCATGTAGTTTGGAGGAGTCTATGGCCACGAATGTTGAATGTACAAACTTTTCTGCATGCTTATTCCAGAAGTCACTTACAGGAGCTATGATACTAAGTGAAAAAGGTGATATCATTCAGGTTAACGATGCTTTCTCCGTCATGCTTGATCTAGAAAATTCTGACACACTATCTCGCAGTTTCCATGATTTCTTGTCATCTGACCATAAAAAACTTTTCATAAGTCAATACAAGGAGTTCTTTAAGCACCCTGAAGGAAAATCTTTTGAGCTGGTTTTGGAAGGACGAAAAGGAAAAAAAGTAGATGTACAGATAACCGGTGTCAAAACGGAAGACAATCAGGGCAATTCTACAATCAAAGAAGCATTGTTGATCAATGCAACCAATATTACTCAACTGAAACAGACTCAAAACGACCTTGCTACTAAGAAAGAAGAATTGCAGCAGCTATTGCAAAGAGTTCAGGAAAGCGAGGAAACCTATCGAAATTTATTCCAAAATGCCCAGGTAGGATTGTTCCGAACCCGCATTTGTGATGGAAAAATGATGGAAAGCAACGAGCAGCTTGCAAAAATGTTTGGGTATGACAATAGGCTTGATTTTCTTTCAGAATACCTCACTTCAGAGAACTATGTGGATGAAGGCACTCGTGAAAAAATGCTGAAAATGATCAAAGAAGATGGCTTCATTCAAAACTATGAAGTCCGATTTTATCGCAAAGATCAATCGATATTCTGGGCTCGATATTCTGCAAGGATTTACACTGATAAAGGATGGATTGAAGGAGTTGCCGAAGACATCACTGGGCAGAAAAAAACGCAGAGAGCTCTTCGTGAGAACGAACAACGATTTCAAAAAATGCTAAGCGTTGTTCCTGATATGATTTCAATTCAGAGCCCTGACATGGATATTCTTTACAGCAACTGGCAAGGTTTTGCTGCCGCTCCCAAAGACAAACAAAAACTTCATACCAAATGTTACAAAACCTACCGCAATTTTGATAATTTCTGCCCCGATTGTCTTGCAAAAACAGTTCTTGAAACCCGAAAACCTTTTCGTAAAGAAGCTCGATTGCCAGATGGGACTTGGCAGGACATTCGCGTTATTCCTTTTCTAGATGAAGATAACAATGTCGAAATGTTTATGGAATGAGTACGCGACATTACCGACCAAAAAAAAGCAGAAGAAGAGCTAAAAAGTATTGAATGGATGTTGAGTAAAAAAACAACCAAAGAAAACGAGAACCCAGCTCCTTTGTATGGCGATCTTTCAGAGTTAAATACCAGCAGGTTGATTCTTGATGCAGTTGGAAAAGATGTGCTTAAAACTATTGCTAGTGATTTTTTAGGATTACTTGAGACGTCATCGGCTATATACGAGAAAAACGGGGACTACGCCATGGGCATTTTTGCTTCAAGCTGGTGTCAGTTTATGGACCAGGCCTCTCGAGAATTGTGTGAGACGGATGACAATAAAGAAGCGCTCCATTGCGGGAAATGGTTATGTCACGAATCGTGCTGGAAAGAGTCAGCCAACGTTGCAATGAGTACTCGTAAACCCGTTGACATAGAGTGCACGGGTGGAATCCATATGTATGCTTTGCCTATTTTTGCAGGCAAGGAAGTAGTTGGTGCGATCAATTTTGGGTATGGAGATCCACCGCGTGATGAAGAAACATTGACCGAGATTGCTCAAAAATACAGAATTCCGCTAGAGGAATTGTTGAAAAAGGCAAAGGAATACGAATCCCGTCCACCCTACATTATTGAAATAGCAAAAGACCGGCTACAAGCTTCTGCCAATTTGATTGGAGAAATTGTTACGCGTAAAATAGCAGAGAAAGAACTTCTGAAACTTAACGATCAATTAGAAAAAAAGATTGCTGAAAAAACAAAAGACCTGAAAGAACGAGTTTCTGCATTGGAACGATTCCATGACGCCACTATACAAAGAGAATTCCGCATCAAGGAACTGCGAGAAGAAATCAAACAGCTGAAAATCAAACTCGGAAAGCACGAAAATACTGCGCTTACAGAGGAGAACCCAAGCAGTGAAAAAACGAATAACAAAGGTATAGGCTATGACGATTGATGCATTGGTGGTAAGCCTGTTAACTCTGGTTGGTATACGTTTGATGGCGATGTTTGTTTTTATCCATCTGTATTATCAAAAACGAGACAAAAAATACATTCTATTGGCAGCAGGATGGTTATGCACTGCTTTAGGTTCTATATGGGCTCTTCAAACATATGTTGCATCGGGTGTAATGGATCAATACTTTTCCAGCTTATTGGCAGGACTTGGTACTCTATGGATTCTTTTCGGAGCACTTCTGTATTTCCAAGCCATTCAATGGCGCTACATCTATATTGGTAGTGTTATCACCATTGTATACGGATCTTTGCCATTTTTTGGTTTATCCGTAGGCCCCTCTCCAGGAGTTTTGGTTCAGTTTGTAATCTCTCTCCTACTCACATTCATCGTACTATTTAAACGTAGGATTTTTATTCGTTTAGCGAAGAGTATCTATTTCTGGCTTGTACTATTAGCTGTTTTAACAGATGTTTTAACATTCGCTTTTATCACGGGTATCGTGCAAGATGTGGCAATTGGTATTGCAGGAACATCCATTGTTGTGCTAGTAGCCATCATATTTTTCCTTCATCTCGAATACAGTATTTACACACGCTCTCTAAAAAAGAGCGAAGAGGAATACCGTAGCATGATCAAAAATCTGATGGAAGGTTTCAATAGCGTTAGTATTGATGGGATTCTGTTGGATTATAACAAGGAGTTCTCTCGCATCTTTAACCTCGATCCTGAACTGGATCATAGGGGGATCCAAATTGATCAGTTCTGGCAAAACCCCGATGAGAGAAAAGTTTTTCTAGAAGAGCTTCTTCAATCTGGTGCAATTCGGAATTATGAGATCAATGCAAAAACTGCCACTGGAGATTTAATGTCTGTATTGGCAACCGCTCGATTGATAAGAGATGAACAGGACAAACCCATCAGAATTGAAGGCTGCTATTTAGACATCACGGGAATTAGACAATCTACTTCTGAACTTAATGAGCTGAAGACGAAACTAGAGATCATCGTTGAAAATCGAACCAATGAACTGCACGAAAAAGTAGAAAAGCTACATAAGAGCGAAAAAGCGATGCTCTATATGGTGGAAGACCTAAACAATCTAACAACGGAACTCCAAGAAGAAAAGCGAAAGCTTGAACTTTCCAACAAAGAATTAGAAGCATTTACCTATTCTGTATCTCATGATTTACGGGCCCCGCTACGGCATATCAATGGTTTCGTAGAAATGCTGAATGAAAATTACCTTACTGATCTACCTGAGCAAGCACAACATTGCTTATCGGTAATAACAAAAGCAGCTCGACAAATGGGCATTCTGATTGATGAACTTTTACAGTTCTCAAGAATGGGTCGCCAAGAGCTGCGAAAAACAAAAATGGATATGAATGACCTTGTTAAGAATGTGCTAGAAACTATCGTACAGAATACGAATACAAGAGAAATTCTCTGGACTACACAAAAATACCCTTGGGTTTTCGGTGATTCCACATTATTGAAACAGGTTTGGATAAACCTACTGGACAATGCTGTGAAATATACCAGCAAAAACCAACAAACAGAAATTGAAATTGGTTTCACCGAGAACGAGACTCATTTCGTGTTTTTTGTTCGTGACAATGGAGTGGGTTTTAATATGAAATATGCCCATAAATTGTTTGGAGTTTTTCAAAGGCTCCACTCTCAGGCTGAATTTGAAGGCACTGGCATAGGGCTAGCGAACGTACAGCGCATTGTTCACAAGCACAATGGGAAGGTATGGGCCGAGGCGGAACTTGGCAAAGGAGCAACCTTCTTTTTTAGTCTACCAAAAAACGGAAAGGAACTATCGTGAACGAGCTGAAAACAATACTGCTCATCTAGTTTTGTGTTACAAAACATTTGTTACGTCGAATGGTAACAACCATTCCTGTTTGCATGTCTTGAAAAAACTGAGGATCTATTTCAGAAACAAAAGGAATCCCTCCTAGAATTGCTCCTTCTACTAAGTTGTAATCGGGAGCATGAAGAGTGATGATTGCCAAGGGTCCCTTGTTTCGTTGAGCCAATGAAGATAGAATAACACAACCACTTGAAGACCCTTTTGAGGAGTGAAAAGCAAAAATAGTATGAGCAATTTGTAGGGTTTTGCCAGGACTGTCGCTTTTCATGATTTCACCCGAGTTGCTATCAATATCTCCTAAAAATGAAAAACTATGAGGACAAATAATACAGCTACCTGTAATGTCTGGAATCAAACCTTCTTTTTCATGAATTGATTGGCCGGTTTTTCCTACTAAAATTCGATTCCCCTTAAAATACTTCATAATCATCTTCCTTTTGGCTATGTGAGGTCACAAGTTTTCCTTTCATTGCACTTTCTATACATTGATTTGTGGACAGTAGTGCTGTTTTTACACCCAATAGGTTTCTGGAGTAATGGAGCATTTTTAAACTATTGGAAAGCATTGTTGAAAAATATGGAAAGGGAAGATTGTATTGGTCACATATATTTTTCCGCATATGCGATTCTACTGGGCATGTGTCAGCAACTAATTTGATGCCGGACTTGAGGAGTTTTTCTGTATATCCGCAGTGAGATGCTTGCAGTTTTGTCATACGGTTTGTGCAAATCCAAAAAGTAACATCTTGATGAATGCGTTTCGATTCCATTTTCTCACTTACATGTCTAATCAATTCAAGGTTTGCATGTGGGCAACCCAATACTACAAAATCAATAGGTTGATTTTCGTAGATCCTTTGAAATCTGTGTTGAACGTCTTCGATTTCACGATGCGACAAGAGCACTTTATTGAAAGTGGTTTTGTAAAGCTTTTTGTAGTTGTTGGCTTCAGGTGTCACTCCTTCCATGTGGAATAGTGTTACAGAACCAGAGGTAGCCATGGCAGCGCCAAAGGATATCATCTGGGTCATTGTAGGTTGCTTTAAGTCTGAAAGAAATATATACGGTACCTGATCTTGTGCTTGTTCGCCGATGATATAGCCTAAAGTAGACCATTGGTCGATTCTAGATAATTCCCTTGCTTCTAGAGATACATCAAAGAAGCACGTGGGAGTTCGGTTTTCATCCAGTAGATATCCCATGGCAGGGTATTTTCCAGTGATGGAAGAATACCTTGTAAACAAACCTCCTCTATTCGTCCTAGCTCCAAGAAGACTATTAAAATAAATGATAGCACTACTCTCTACTGAACTTATGTAGCTTCCCATTGGTGGGACGAAACCAATTTGCTGTGGTGTACAGGTAAAAGTTTCTAGGATGCCCATTTTTTGAAATGCTAACTTTGTTTTGAGCTGTGTTTCATAAAGCTGCTTTGGACAATTGGTAAGTGAGGAGTTTTCCATGTCGCAACACAGAGTAGAGCTTGTAGTAGGAACCACTACCTGAACGTTATGATTGGCAAAGGCTTCCACATCTTCACAAAAGCCATCATATATGGCCATTTCTGCAGGATAATGACAGTAGGATATGGGAACTAGTTTTTCTGCTCCAAAAGCGACTCCAAATTGTACAAGGTAGTCTAATGCTTTTGCACGAATTGACCCGTATTCCCCTTGAAGCATTTTTTTTTCATTGTCTGTTAATTTCATTGTTATTTTTTGCCACATGTTTCTGGGATGACGTCTAGAAGGAGATAGGATTCACTGCCTGGTTCATGGTAGATGGTCTGATGGGCAACGTCAGTATGGATTGCTTCTGTGGGATTCTCTTTTGTATTGGCATGAGGATAAAACTTGGGGCAGGCAGATGAACTTATTTCCAACCGTATCTGGTGCCCTTTGAAAAACCGGATACCGGTGGCCCATAAATCAACAGTAAGGTGAATGACTTGATTTTTTTCTAACCAGGCGGGTTTCTCTAACGAATCGCGATATTCAGCTCTTTGAATTCCGTCACAAAGCTGTATTGCTTTTCCATTTGGGTACACATCCACTAATTTGGCAGTAAAGTCTGTTCCCGGAGAGGATGAGCTACACACTAGGTGCAAGAATACCCTTCCACATACCACACAATCCTTTTGCAATGGAGGAGTTGAATAGACTAAAACATCGGGTCTTCTTTCAATCGATTGTTGATCGCACGCTTCTCCTAACTGCAATCGCACGGGATCGGTTACATACGGAACAGGGTCTTGCGGGTCGTAATCGTACTGATCAGCAGGTTCTGGTTTGGATGGTGGAACGGTTGATAAAACTCCATCCCCATATACACTGTTGGCGCTTCCTTGGCTATGAAGATAGTATTTTGTTGAAACAGCTTCTTTTAAGGGCCAATCTGAGAAGCTATGCCACTGATTTTCTCCCATGATAAAGAGACGGCAACGATTCTGTGGATGGTTGTATGGCAATCGGGAACATTCTTTCCTTGAATGTATTTCGCCAGCTAGATGTTGAGAGAAGAAGAGGAACATTTCTGTTTCCAAATCTATAAGAGCATTGGGTCCAAAATTCATATCCCCACATTCAGTGCTTTTATTGAGTTTATGGGGCCACGGTCCAATAATCAGTTCTTGGTCTCTTTTGGTTTGGTCTGATTTCGCATTTTTCCTCATACCGGGAAAATTCTTGTAGGTAGAAATTCCATCATCATCATACCATCCACAGACATGAAGAATGGGGATATCAACTTGATTCCATTGGTGCATGTAGCAAACCTCTTTCCACCATGCATCCTTTTCGAAGTGTTCCATCCAATGCTTCCAAGTTGTGCTATTGTCCATTCCGACTTTTTTTGCCATATCTTTTAAGGGACGAAAGTTGTATAGCGAAGGCCAATCAATAAACGATATGTTTTGATTTGTTTTTCCATGAACAAAAAGTCCCCATACAATCATGTTCCAAAAAAAAGCTCCGTTTTGATAGGGAACATTGATTATGGGATCAGGCAAGGGGACAAGGGGTGCAATAGCTTTTAATGCAGAATGTGAATTGGGTGCTTGAATCCAAGATGTATAGCCTTCATAGCTTCCTCCTGTCATTCCAATGTTGCCATTGCAGAATGGTTGTTTTGCAATCCAATCCAGCGTATCCCATCCGTCCTCTCTCTCGTTTCGAAAAGGTTCCCACTCCCCTTCGCTGTCATACCTTCCTCTGCAATCTTGGAAAACATACCCAAAACCTCTTTCCACAAACCATTTTTTCATTTGTAATCTTTGGGGATCGTTATTCCCATAGGGAGTACGTGTTAGAATGATTGGAAAAGAACCTTCTAAAGATGGAAGAAAAATATCTGCAGAAAGAAGAGTATTGTCCCTCATGGGAATTTTAACATCAATATGAGGGTGAATTGTATATGTTGGGAGTATGGTTGTTATCATGATGCCTCTTTTCAAAAAATAGGATATTTTTATCATACCACGGCAAGAAAAAAAACACAGTTCGGCATGTAGAAACTTTACAAAAACCATTTTTTATCTGAAACTATAGAAAACGTACAAGGAGGATTTTTCTATGGCAATACAACGATGTTCTACAGAAGAAGAAATCAAGACAGCTTTACAAGAGTTTCAGGTAGAAGTGTCTTCTGATGAATTGGACCTAGTGTTGGATGAGTTTGAATCCGTCTATGAAGATCCCGTAGCAGTTACACTGGCAAATTATATGGATGCTTTGGATTCTATTGTGTATGAACAATGCGGTGACTGGGTCGATTACATTGATTATGTTCGTTATATGAAGGACTTGATTGAAAATGAAGAGAATCAGTTTAGTCTAGTGAAGGTAAACAATGGATACTGCATTGTTTACCAAGATATGCCAGAAACCATGGAAGATGACGAGGGAGACGACGACGAAGAAGAGTGTGAAATCGATATCCCGGAAATGTAGTAGAATCTTTTATAGTTTAATTTTCTTCGTAAGAAGTGTTGGATTCTTCCCACCTAAACAAGCTGTACATAATTCTTCCAAGGGCATACGAAGGCAAACGGGGAGTTTTTCAACAGTCATATAGGTGACAGAATCTGCATTGATTTGTCTCGCAATTGCCTCAGGACTATCGTTAGTAAATGTGATTAATTCTTCTTTGGTAGGGAAATTAACTCCATAATGACAGGGATTTATGAGAGGAGGACATGTTGAAAAAAAGTGTACCTCTTTTGCACCACGGTTTCTGATTTTTTGAATGATCCCTTTGGATGTAGTTCCTCGAACAATAGAGTCGTCTACGAGGAACACAATTTTTCCCTTAACCACATCTTCAATGGCTCGGACATTCGCAGCTACTTCATGTTGACGTATGGTTTCATTGGGCTTGATAAAGATGCGACCAATAAAACGATTTTTTTCTAATACGTCCTTGTATTCTGCGCCAATTCTTTCGGCAAACACCACTGCTGCAGGTCGAGATGTTTCCGGAATAGGGGCGACAATGATTTTCTCACTGGACTCTTGTAAATTCTGGTAGAGAGGGCTTTCTTTGTAAATCTCAGCCAGTCGTTTCCCCAAATTCCCGCGGGCTCTATTGACTCCAATGCCCTCAATAATGGAGGTGGCACGAGAGAAATAAATCCACTCAAACATGCAATGTTGGGGAGTTTGTGAATCGATGATTCGAGACTCCATTTGTAACTGTGAGTCGACAAAAATGGCTTCGCCACATTTAACATTATAAACGTCGTCTACGATGCTTTCGATCGCAACACTTTCAGACGCAAACGCCCAGCAATCCTTGCTTTTACCATATACAAGAGGACGAATACCGTGAGGATCCCGAAAAACGAACAGCCCTTCCCCTCGAATCACAGCTATTACAGAGTAAGATCCCAATAAAACAGACATCACTTTGGAAACAGATTCAAAACATTTTTCTTTTGCAGAACTTTGTTTGGAGCTATTAAAATAGTATGAAAAAAGATTTAAGATTGTTTCTGCATCGCAATCAGAATCAGTATATATACGTTTTTCTTCAAGAGCTTCTCGGATATCAGATTCATTCACAATATGTCCATTGTGGGCTACACCAATTCCACCGGTGCTATCGTAGAATGGTTGGGGGTCGTGTATACCTTTGGTTGTAGGGTAACGAACCTGGGCTACTCCACACTTTCCTTCTAATGAAGCAAGTACTTCTTGATGAAAGACTTCTGCAACAGTGCCACGGTTTTTGACTAGATGAACTTGCGTATGATTGTCGATAAATAGACCAGCTGTATCTTGACCTCGATGCTGTAGGTCCAATAGTCCATTGTAAAGATCGTATGCAACGTTTTTGTTACTTGAAATGATACCAATAACTCCACACATAGTTGTTATCCTTTCTACATAGAAGAACTGTAATAGGATACTCAAAATAGGAAAGAAAAAAAACTTTTTTTAAAAAAGAAGATGGAAATGTATACTTTTTCAGTATTCTACAGGAGCTTAAAACATGAAAAAATTGAATCAAGATTACTGGGTACAGGTATTGTTGGAATGGTTTGAAAAGAATAAGCGTACCTTGCCCTGGAGAATAGATCGAACGCCCTACAAGGTTTGGATTTCTGAAATCATGCTACAGCAAACACGGGTTAATGCAGTTGTTCCTTATTATCAAAAATTTATAGATCAATTTCCGTCAATAGAGGCACTGGGAGAATCTTCTTTAGAAGATGTTTATAAGTTGTGGGAAGGTTTGGGCTATTACTCTCGAGCCAAAAACATGGTTGCTTCAGCTCGCTTGATCGTAGAAAAATATCATGGTGTTTTTCCGGTTTCTTATCAGGATATCGTAAGCTTACCAGGAATTGGAGACTACACAGCAGGGGCCATTCTGAGTTTAGCCTTCAATAAGCCTTATCCAGCGATAGATGGAAATGTATTGCGTCTCATTAGTAGATTGAACAATGATTTTTCAGATATTATGGATTCTACGTATCGGAACAAAGTGAGAGAAATGATTCAAGGCGTGTATCCCTCTGGACAAGCACGAAACTTTACGGAAGCTTTAATGGAATTTGGATCTCTAGTCTGTGTTCCTGCGAAACCAAGTTGTCCAAAATGTCCTTTGATAGACTTTTGTTTCGGGTACAAAGAGCAGAATCAACTGATTCTCCCGATAAAAAAAAAGAAATTGAAAAGCGAGATTATTCAGATGACCGTTGCAGTTGTGGAGTTATCTGGAAGGGTTTTGATTGTAAAAAGAGAAGAAACGGGCATGCTGGCAAATTTATATGGATACCCACTGTTTTCTGTCTTTTCTAGGAAAAGCTTTTTAAAGGAGTTACACGATTTCTTATCTCAAAGACAAATACCAACTTCTTACAAAGCTACTTACAAAGGGATTGTTGAGCATGAGTATTCGCACCAAATATGGAGAAGCAAAATATATACTGTAAAAATTCACCATTTGGATGAAATAAAAAAGGAACCATTCAATTCTGCAGAAAAAAATTGTGTAAAAGATGGGATAAAAAAGGAAAATAGAGGAGAAGAGAAATGGATGTGGGTAAAAGAAGCAGAAACGGCTATGTATCCGATTTCTCGTTTTTTTAGAAAAGTGGAAAATGTGCTAAAGGAAAAGCGGGATCGAGGAGATTCGAACTCCCGGTCTCCAGCGTGACAGGCTGGCGTGTTAAACCGCTACACCACGACCCCAAAAACGAACTGTTATAGACA
>Ga0334898_1001261_pt1 | contig 30102 bp, 26 predicted proteins | sample GraSluR3_MG_10_FD_207228 | JGI IMG/M metagenome (GOLD analysis project Ga0334898, IMG submission 207228) | Sludge microbial communities from methane-producing bioreactor in Wageningen University, Netherlands - Granular Sludge_3_08-R3 | ecosystem: Engineered > Bioreactor > Anaerobic >... | reverse complement strand
AGCGATTTGTTCTAACATCGCTCTGATTGTGATGCGTTTTTTACGTCAACGATAAAAAGATTTTTGAATGCTATAACATGCAAATTTTACTTAAATTTTCTCTTGACTTTTTATAGCTGGTCTTTCTTTTTTTATAACAAAACACCCTTATGTAACTCTCGAATAGCACTAATTGATTATATATGTGATTATTTGAGCAACTCTTTCTGATAACTTTTTTTAATAACTTCTTTCATTCTTGTGTAGAACAATCAATTCATTTGTATAATACTGCAATGGTCGCCTGATTTGTCCAACGCAAGCTTTGCAGTAATCAAATCCTGGAGGGCAATCCCGGTCGCATCGAATACTGTTACCGCTTCTTTGGATGTCCGTCCTTTCTTGATACCCGCTACAATATTCCCAATTTCAGTTATATTCTCCTGCTCTAACATTTTCCCGGAATATGCCCATTGGCATTCCCCTTTTGCTATCGACTGAACAATACTGTCTGTGAAAACCTCTGCCCTGGATACAAGAAGCGGTTCCAACTCCTGTTTCCCAGTCATATCTGCTCCTATGGCATTGATATGAGTACCCGGTCGAATCCACTCGTTTTTGATATATGATCTTCTGGAGGGCGTACAAGTAACCAGTACGTCGGTTTGGGACAATACACACTCTATTTGCTCCATCCCATGACCGTGCAGGGAGAGTTGAGGATAATTGGGTTGTTCCTCTGCAGCAATTTTCTTTGCAGCATCGTGGTTAATATCAAAAAAATGTACTGTTTTAAGATGCGGCAAAGCCAATGACAATCCCATCAATTGCGCTCTTCCCTGAGTTCCTGCGCCAACTATTGAGGCCGTTTTCGCGTCTTTTCTTGCCAGATGCTTTGCACCTATGGCCCCTGCTGCTCCCGTTCTCATGAATGTAACCAGAGACGCATCCACAATCCCGATAGGCTGCTGGGTTTTAATATCCATAATCACAATTAATCCTGATAACGCTGCACGTCCGGACTTCGGATTTTCCTGGTTAAAGCCTAAAATTTTCAGCCCGTAGAAGCCTGCTCCTTCCAAGTGCCCTGATTTAATATCCATATCGTTTTTACCCTGTTCAAAATCATGTACAATAACCGGAAAAAGACCTGCCTTGCCTGTAGAGTACAGGTAGTAAGCTTTTTCAACAGATGTGATAACATCGTTCATGTTGATTACAGATCTAAACTGTTTGGCATCCATTATTTTTAATTCATACATGTTACCTTCCCCCTCACTTGAAAGTTCCATATGTTTACCGTTAATATCCGTAACGGATACTTAGTGTCGTTAAGTGGGCTTCACAACTTTATCAAATTCAGCCCGGATATTATCTTTAATACCTTGATTGTGAAACACATTCAGTGCTGACATAACCAGTATTTTAGCGCCGTTTACTATGGCTTTATGTGCTCTGTCGCTTTTAGTTGCCCTGGCAAATTCTTTTGTGTGCAGATCTATGCTGCGGTCGCATATAGACAAATAGGAGTGGATTGCAGGGCATTTCTGGCTTACTCTAAATATATCTGAAGATATGGTTTCGGTTTCGTCTGCCTGATCAATTTGTATACCCAATTCATTGTATACGTCCTCTACCATTTTTTCAGCAGCAGTATTTCTAACCATTTCATCTGCTTTAGGCTCAAAATACTTGTAGGTTACATCGGTCTGGGTTGCAATAGCAGCTCCGCTGGCACAGTCCATAACCTTTTTCACTACTTGGTCTAAATATTTCCTTGTATGTGATCTGAAATGAAATCTAACTACCGCTTTGTCAGGTACTATATTTGGTGTCGGGCCAATTCCGCCTTCCAGTATTACTCCATGCATCCTAACATCCGGTTTAACATGCTGCCTGAGCATATCAACAGCATGGAAAAAAAGCTGTGCTCCATTCAATGCATTCACACCTAACCAAGGACATGTGCCGGCATGGGAAGGCTTTCCGGTAAAGGTGAATTCAACAGCGTCCAATGCTACAAATTTTTTCACTACCATGTTGTCATTATACATATGTATCATCATAGCAAAATCGTACTCATCAAAAGCCTTTTTATCCGCCAATTCAACTTTAGCACATTTTGCTTCCTCGTCAGGTGTACCGACTAATACCAGTTCTCCGTCTATAGCCTCCTTAACCTTTGAAAACGCTATTGAAGCCAGTAAACTGGTACAGCCGCTTACATTATGACCGCAACCATGCCCAATATCCGGAAGAGCATCGTATTCCATCAGGTACGCAATTCTGGTGGCACCTTTATTCTTTATAGAACCCCTGAAAGCCGTTTTGATACCACAGAAATTTTCTTCTGTATCAAAACCGTGGCTTTCAAGGATATCAATTACTTTTCTCGTTATGGCGAACTCGTTCCCTGACAATTCCGGATTGTCAGCCATCCAGTCGGACAATGCAATAACGGAAGGGCCTAAATCTTCAATTTCTTTAAATATTTTATCCTTGTAGAATGCAATAGTCTCGTTCATAATTCCTCCTTGTATTGTTTGTGGTATTAAATACCCGACCTCCGGCCCTGGCCGCTCGTCCAGCCTTATTGCTTGCATCTGCCCACTTTAGAACGGGCCATATCCTATAGTGGTTGCAATTGTCATAAATATTATCTGAACCACAACCAGAATTCCAAAGACCGGCAGGAAAAACCTCCACCATTTATTTATAGGCACTCTGGACATACCGCACATTACAGCTATAGAAGCAGTAGGCCATATCAGATTAGACAATCCGTCTCCAAACTGAAAGGCCAATACCACTATTTGTCTGTTAAGACCAATAACATCGCCTATTGGTGCCATAATCGGAATGGTTACCATTGCCTGACCGCTTCCGGACGGTATAAAGAAGTTAATTATGCTTTGAAACGCCAGCATAAACCACGCACTTATATAAGTCGGCAAAGTTTGCAGAGGCGCTGACATATAATAAATTAACGTATCGGTTATATTTCCGCTGTCCAATACTACCAAAACACCTCTCGCAATACCGATAATAAGGGCTGCATATATTATTTCGGTAGCCGAATCCAGGAATAATTCTGCTACAGTATTTGGACTCCATCTTTGTATTATGCTTGTAACTACCATCATGATAAGAAACAAACCGCTTATTTCACTCAGGAACCATCCGTGTTCTATCGCTCCATACATTATTATACCAAAAGATAGTACAAAACCTGCTATTATCAACTTATGCCTATTATTAAACTCAGCATTTTCAATTTCGTTTTTATCGAGAACAAGAGAGCCGAAGTCAACATTTTTCACTAAACTCTGTTCAGGGTTGTTTTTTACTTTTTTAGCATAACGCATCGTCCACCATATGCCTATTATCATAAATACAGCAAGTTCTATTATTCTAAACCAAGCTCCCGAAAACATAGGCAGATCGGTTATTGAATGAGCCACGCCTATTGTAAAAGGATTCATAAAAGCAGCAGCATAGCCTATCCCTAACGAGAGACATATCATGGCCATTCCAACCATAGCATCATAACCCATGGCAATAGCAATACCAATTACCATTGGTATAACACCATACAGCTCGTCATACAAACCCGCAGATGCACTGATACCGCCAAATATCAGCATAATTATCGGAATAAATACATGCTCTTTCCCCTTAGATTTTTCAAGCAGTATTCTAATAGCTCCGTACAAAGCTCCTGATTTAATTATCATATAAACATATCCATATGCAAAGAATACAAAGAATATTATTGATGCCCCTTGTACCATTCCATCATAAACGCTTTGAAAAACACCAAACAAACTAACAGGTGTTTGCTCAATTAAACTAAAGCTTCCCGGGTCTATCAAAACTCTGTTGGTGCTCTCATCTAGTATTCGCTCATACTGGCCTGCTGGCAGAATATAAGTAGCTATACTGACCAGTATTATTATAATAAATAGTAATACAAAAGTATGCGGCATTGTAAATTTCCTTTTCATAGTATCCTCCTTTAATATATCCAGATTGTTTGCTGGCTTTTAATTCTTGGTGTCATATTGCCGGCTGCAAAACGGTTTATCTCTTTGAAACCCTCCACCTCACTTTCATAATTTATGTCGGTTTTTGCTATACTACCAAGCAAGCTTTTTTATTAAACCCTTCAATACCCGCAATCCCTCTTCCAAGTCTTCTGCAGCTGTGTACTCTTTTGGAGAGTGACTTATCCCGTCTTTGCTTGGCACAAAAATCATACACGAAGGTATAAAAGGTGCAATAATTTGCGCATCGTGTCCTGCTCCGCTATTCATATGAAGAGTATTGATACCTGCTTCTTCAGAAACTTCATCGAGTATTTGAATCAACCCTGTATCCAGAGATACCGGCATTTCATAAATTGGCTTTTCGTGGTAAACCTCATATCCCTTGTGTTTAATTTCCCTGATTGATTTTTGGATAAAGTCATTGATTTGAATTAGTTTATCCTTGTTTCCGTCTCTAATGTCGATTGAAAGCTGCACTTTTTCCGCAATCACATTTGCCATGCCTGGTATTGCCTCTATCTTTCCTATGGTAAGGGTTGCCGTACTAGATATCTCCTGAGCGTACGATGTGATTTCACAAATAAACTTAGCTGCTGCTGCAACCGGATCTTTCCTAACCGGCATAGGAGTTGTGCCCGCATGGTTCTGCTCTCCTTTAATTGTGATTGAATAGGTAATACATCCAACAATATTCTCAACAATACCAATTTTGATTTTACTATTATCTAATACAGGCCCCTGTTCAACGTGCAATTCAACATAGGATAATATATCCTCTCTCTTTGCCTCCTCCAGCTTGTGAGGATAACATCCGGCCGACACCATTGCCTGTTTTATTGTTACGCCGTCGCAATCCTGCTGTTGAAGATCTTCCATGGACAATTTACCCATCATAGCCATGCTTCCCAAAAATGCAACCCCGAACCTGCTGCCTTCCTCTTCTGCGAAAGCCACAACCTCCAGGGATTTTTTCGGTTTTCCATACTCAGCAGTAAGATCTCCCACAGCTGCCAGTGCCAAAACAATACCAGCAGCTCCATCGTACTTTCCACCGTTTATGACGGTATCCAAATGAGAACCAATCAGCAGTGTTTCCGGAGTATTGCCCTCAACCCTTCCAAAAATATTCCCGACAGCATCTTCACGGACAGAAAGCTTCTTATGTATCATCCATTCATTAAGCATTTTTTTTGCTATCTTATCTTGCCTTGTATAGGCTGCGCGCCAAACAGCCCCGTCAATACAGGTGTTTTCGGCCAGTTCATTGAGCCGGTCCTCAATCCATTTGCCTTGGAAGCCTGAAGCCGACTTTTGCAAGACTATTGCCCTCCTTTTCATATATAATATAATTCAATTACGTTTTGCCTATTCATTTAAGTCCGTTTTGCCTTCCAATAAACGTCACATAAATATACCTTTAACTATGTAAAGCAAAGTTATTGTTAAATTCACATATTAAAGCAAATATTAGTGCAAAAATCATGCCAGCAAAACACGCGCATTCTAGTGGCTTTCATCAATAATCTGTGCAAAATAAAAGAAAAACCGCAAATGTTTTTGCTTTGTGCAAAGTTATTGTTGACTTGTTGCCGGTCTCTAATGTATTCTAGAATGGAATTCAAAAAACAGTTTTATTGAAAGGGGCTGCAACAGTTGTGGATAATTACGAAAGCATAGAAAATGAAACAAAATCGCTGTTATCAAAAATCAGTGCTTTTGAATTGCTGAACATTCTCGATGACGGTATATTAGTAGTAAATAAGCGATGTGAAATAATATTTTATAATAAATCAATGGAAAAGATTGAAGGCCTGAAATTCCACCAGGTTAAAGGCATGAAAATATCCGATGTATTTCCCGAACAGAATTATAAGAATAGCACCCTCATGCAAACCATTAAGAAGGGAAAACATTTCAGGAATATTTTGCAGACCTACACCACAATCCTCGGCAGAAAAGTAACTACACTGAATACCACACTGCCTCTCTATGAAAAAGGAATAATAATTGGTGCAATTGAAATCGCCCGAGATATCTCGACCGTTAAAGAGATGTCCCTGCGGATGATGGATTTGCAAAACGAAGTGCTGTCCATAAACAAAACATTAAAAATGAACCCATCCAAAGACAAGTTTACTTTTGATGATATTATAGGAAACAACCGGCAGATTAAAGATATTATAGAAGTACTAAAGAAAGCGAGCCAAACAACATCTCCCGTCCTGGTTTTAGGGGAAACCGGTACAGGGAAGGAACTGTTTGCTCAAAGTATACATAATTACAGCCCAAGATATACCGAACCTTTTCTGGCAGTCAATTGCGCCGCCTTACCTAATGGATTATTGGAAGGAATCCTGTTCGGCACTGTGAAAGGAGGATTTACCGATGCTGTTGATCGACCGGGAATTTTCGAGCAGGCCGACGGAGGTACGGTTCTCTTGGATGAAATCAACTCAATGGACCTGGCTCTTCAATCAAAACTGCTTCGGATTCTGGAAGAAAAGAAAGTAACAAGGGTGGGCGATATCAAAGAGATACACCTGGATATAAAAATCATTTCCACTTCTAATATAGATTTGAGAGAGCAGGTGGATAACGGGAATTTCCGTGAAGATTTATTCTATCGTTTAAACGTAGTCAGCGTAGAAATTCCAACTCTTAGATACAGAAAGGATGACCTGCCCATTCTGATAGATTATTTCGTAAATTATTACAATAACCTATTCAGGAAGAATGTCCTTTCTCTAACTGATGAATTGATGGAAACCTTCAGGCAATACGATTGGCCTGGTAATGTCCGTGAATTAAAACACTGTATCGAAAGCGGTATGAACTTAATTGATATTAATGAGAATATGCTTAAAATTGAACATGTTCCTGGATTTTTCAAAAATATCAGTGTAAGAACAAATATGAAAACCGCTCGTCAGCCAAAAGCTAAAAATAAAGCTAATAGTTTGAAAATGGAACTATCGGAATATGAAAAGGAAAAAATTATAGAATCTATTATTAAGTCTAACGGGAATATCACTAAAGCTGCTCAGATGCTTGGAATCAAGAGACAGGTGCTAAGCTATAAGATGAAAAAACATGATATCAACAAAAGTGACTTTATTTACCAATACAAACAATAACCGGAAAATAACAAAGCCCTGCAAACGTAGTATTCGCAAGGCTTTCATTCTGGTGCGCCCTGAGGGATTCGAACCCCCGACCAACTGATTCGAAGTCAGCGACTCTATCCAGCTGAGCTAAGGGCGCGCACTTCTGCCCTTACCGGGCAGGCGAAATAATAATGGTGACCCATCCGCGACTCGAACGCGGGACACCCTGATTAAAAGTCAGGTGCTCTACCAACTGAGCTAATGGGTCACAAAATGGCTGGGGCGGCAGGACTCGAACCTACGAAATGCCAGAGTCAAAGTCTGGTGCCTTACCGACTTGGCTACGCCCCATTAATGTTGGGGTGGATAGTGGGAATTGAACCCACGGCCTCCAGAGCCACAATCTGGCGCTCTAACCGACTGAGCTATACCCACCATATATTGGTGCGCCTGCAGGGACTCGAACCCCGGGCACACGGATTAGAAGTCCGTTGCTCTATCCACCTGAGCTACAGGCGCGCACTTGGAGCGGGTGATGGGAATCGAACCCACGCGACTAGCTTGGAAGGCTAGGGCTCTGCCATTGAGCTACACCCGCACAATCACCAACAATTAATTATTATAGCAAACCAGAGTCTGACTGTCAATGTTCAAAATTTACCGTCGCTGCCGCTTAAATCAGGCAGTGATATTATTGTAAACCAAAAACATCTCCGGGTCAAGATTTATCAGTTGAAAATTCAATTATATCAGGTTTAATATTGCCCTTTATAATTTCAATTATACCATAGGTAGGATTTCCGGTATTCCTGGGCCTTGAAACGCTTCCGGGATTCATCATTACCATATTGTCCACCCTGATAATCTGGGAACAGTGGGTGTGGCCGAAGAGTACTATATCGGCGCCAATTTCCAGCCCCTTGTAATAAAGGGCATTTAGCCCGTCCTTTACCTTGTATCTGTGCCCGTGGGTGGCAAATATTTTCTTGCCCTCTAAATCTATCATTAAATTGGACGAAATGTCGGAATCAACAAAAATGTCGCAATTTCCCCGTACTACATACAGCCTTCCCTGATGGAAATCCCTGATATACTCGCTGTCCCTTATAAAATCCCCCAGATGAAAAATTATGTCTGCCTTTCCCATGTGGTCTAATGCCTTCATCAGTCTGTCCCTGTTTCCATGGCTGTCGCTTATTATCCCAATTTTCAAATCCCCGGCCCCCTTTCGAGATCGGAAAGCCTGGCCTTAACCTTTGCCAGGGCTTTTGCCCTGTGACTTATTGAATTCTTAATCCGCACATCCAGTTGACCAAAGGTTTTTTTATAATTTGGAAGATAGAAAAGCGGATCATAGCCAAAGCCTCCCAAGCCCCTGGCCTCAAAAAGTATTTCTCCCTCGCATTCCCCCCTCACTGTGAAATACTCCATGTCCGGGAAGACAACTGATGCGGCACATACAAACCTTGCGGTCCTTTTGCCCTCGGGAATGCTTTCCATCATTGCAAGCAGCTTCTGGTTGTTGCTGTGATCGGTAGCCCCTTCTCCGGAAAACCGGGCGGAAAAGACACCGGGCCTTCCTTGTAATGCATCAACCTCCAACCCCGAATCGTCAGCAATGGCAGTAATGCCGGTGGCTTTCACAACCTCCAGCGCCTTCTTATACGAATTCTGCTCAAAGGTATCGCCGTCCTCCTCGATCTCTAAATCCACCGCGGCTTCGGCCATGGATATTACCGTCCAATTCATGTCCTCCAATATATTAACTATCTCCGCAATTTTTTTCCTGTTACTGCTGGCAACCACCATTTTCTTTTCCGTCATCGTTCTGTCCCCCCGCTATCACTTCTTCAAGGGCCCTTTTCTGTGCCTGGATCAGTTTTCCAATCCCCAGGGTGCCCAATTCAACCATCCTGTGCATATTATCAACGGTAAAAGGAAAGGCTTCTCCCGTTCCCTGGATTTCCACAATCTTTCCCGTCCCTGTCATTACCAAATTCATATCAACCTGGGCCTTGCTGTCCTCCTGGTAACAAAGGTCAAGAATAATCTGCTCATCCACAATGCCGACGCTTATTGCCGCCACCAGATCGGTAATAGGGATCGAACTTATAATTCCCCGCCTTTTCATATAACCCAGCGCATCAACCAAAGCCACAAAGGCCCCGGTAACCGATGCGGTTCTGGTACCCCCATCCGCCTGCAGCACATCGCAGTCTATCCAGATTGTATATTCTCCTCCCAGCTTGTCCATGTTAACCACTGACCTCAAAGACCTGCCGATCAACCTTTGTATTTCCTGGGTCCTGCCCTCCAGCCTTCCCCTGGCGATTTCCCTGACCTTCCTTACTGCGGTGGAACGGGGCAGCATGGAATATTCGGCTGTAATCCAACCCTGACCTGACCCTTTCAGGAAATGGGGTACCCTTTCCTCCACCGACGCCGTGCACAATACTTTGGTATCTCCGGCTTCTATCAAAACCGAACCCTCACCGTATTTTGTAAAATTCTTGGTTATCCTTACGGGTCTCAGCTCATCGTATTCTCTGCCGTCTGCTCTCAAAAAACGCTCAACTCCTTTTTCTTTGGCCGGAAGCAGCTTCTCTTCAGGCTGTCCTGATTAATCTGAATATATAATATAATATCATATTATGGGCTAATTGTATTCATTGGCAAATACCGGTACATCTATAACGCTTTCCAGCATCATGCCGGAGGGCAGGGACGCCGTCTCTCCGTCGGTCAGGAATATAACCCCGGCTACCGATGGATATTCCTTAAGGGTAAGTGCTATCGATTTTACTATATTCTCTCCCATGCTGTCACTTCCCTGGTAATCGAAAATACCTTTTTCGAAGTTCAGATATGCTATGCCGTTTTTCACGCCCATACCATTAATACTGATGCCCTCCGGTATGTCGGAAAGCAAATCGCTTCCCTCGGGCGGTCCTTCAAGGAGGCATTTTACCGCCGCATCCATATCAGTGCCGGCGGTACCCGTACTCAGTGTAACCGGAACAAAATACTTAAAGCCCTTTTCATTTACCCTGTAAAAAAACACCGTTACCTTTGAGCCCTTGCCTTCATCTATAGCATTTATATTTTCCTTGAACACGGGCCTGCCTACATTACTGCCAAACTGGAGACTCTCGGCCGTATCCCCTTCAAACATAAACTGAACCCTGTCCACCGTGTTGAATTCGGTCAGGGTGTACACCACCGACTTAATCATCAATTCTTCTTCCCCGGCTGTATTGTAGTTCAGAGCTTCCGCCGACAGGTCAATTTTTGCAAGCCCGTCCCTGATGGTAAGGCCAAGAATATCTGTGCCTTCGGGTATAGCCGAATACAGTCCGGCCTTCTGCGCTATTTCAGAGGACTTGTTGTCGGCAATTAACCTGGCCAATGCAGCCTTTGCTATGCCCTCTTCCCATTCTATGTCTACCGAAACGGGAACAAGATATCCTTTGTCATCCCTGTAATACAACACCGTATCCCTCTTCCTTGCATCGATTGTCCCGTTGGTATTGTCAGTATCCGGAAGCTGGTTGTCAAAAACCGGACCCTCCTGTATTTCCTCCCCGCCGCTTATCCAATCCCTTATTGCAAGGATGGGGTTACTACAGCCCACCGCAAGGGCTAAAATACATATAATTACTGCTCCTGTCATAATGCGTTTTAACATCCCAATTCCTCCCCAATCTCCTTTGATTAATGCCGGGGGACATACCGATATATCCCCAGTATAAAATATATTAAGAAGGATGGGACACTATGATTTATTATTTTTTCTTAATCTTCCTCATATAGCCTCCTCTTGTTTCCCTGGCATCGCTGACGGTAACGAAGGAATCGGCATCGGTTTTCTTCAAATAATCTAAAAGCCGCGGCAGTTCCTTCCTGTGAAGCGCTGTGTCCAGCATACAGATAGGGCCATCCTTGCCTATACCCTCGAGTACGGTAACGCCAAAACCCATGCTCCGCAGCTCTTTGGCCATGTCGATATCGCAGGTTTTCTTAGGTACAATTCTTACCATGATGGTCCCTATTGCCATTTTCCCTTCAATAATGCTTCCCACTACGTTGCCCGCCGCAAAACCCGAGGCATATACAAGCAGGTTTACCCAATTATCCAGGGAACTGACAACCCTGCCCAGGGCCATTATATAGATAATAACCTCAAAAAATCCCAGGATTCCGGCAAGATATTTTTTGCCCCTTACTATAAGCAGCATTCTGACAGTGGCCATGGATACGTCCGCCACCCTTGCGAAGAATATAAACAGATAATTGAACAACAAAACCATACGCCTCCCTACATACCATTAGTATTAAACTTTTGCCGGCTTATATTTCATATTCATTGAAAATACTATTCTTTCCAATCATTAAAGTCAATAGCAACCTTTGATTTTTATCCAATAAAAATGCCCCCTTGCTGACAAACAGTTTTATTATTTTTACTGTCTGCCAGAAGAGAGCATATCAAAAAGTTTTCGGTTTTTATTATTCAGATTAACGGCTGTTAAGCAGTATTTCATCGGTGTAGCGTATTATTCCGTTTGCCAGCGCCTGGGCGCATCTTTGCCTGTATTCTTCGGTTGTAAGCAGCGCTCTTTCCTGGTCGTTTGTCAAAAATCCCAGTTCGGCTATCACAGCCGGCATCTTTGTCTCCCTGGTTACAACCAGGTTTTCCCTGGGAATAAGCCCTCTGTCGTCCGTTTTTAATTCTCTCAGAAGCTCCTGCTGTATTATCTCTGCAAGGGTGTAGTTGCCCCTGTTATCGAATTCGCTCTTCCCTGAAGGATAATACAGGGTCTGCACTCCTTTCATGGCGCTGCTGGTAAGGTGCGCATTCGAATGGATGCTTATGTACAGGTCTGCATTCGCTGCGTTGGCTATATCCGCCCTTTCATACAGGTCCACGAAACTGTCGTCGGACCTTACCATACAGGTCTTAAAGCCTATCCCCTCAAGCAGCGTTTTTAACCTGTGGGATACATCAAGGTTTATATCCTTCTCTTTGACTCCGCCGTGATTAGCGCCGGGGTCCGGTCCACCGTGACCCGGGTCGATAACTATCATCATATCCTGATACAGAGAAGGCACCGCCGACAGCTCAAGGGCTATTTTGCTGGTCTTTGCCGGCGAAGTGACTTTGTAGCTCACCGCGTCCTTAAGGTGGATCACTATATAGCCGGCCTTTTTGGAGGAGTCATAGGGTATTGAAACAATTTTGTCCACAACCCCGTTGTTGATATATACTTCCCCTTCCTCTATAACCGCGTCCTCATCGGGTATTTCAACCGTTATAATCCTGCTGCCGTCGTCATATTTGACATTATATTCTACCTTTTCAACCGTGTCTATCGAAAGGGCACCGGTCTTCCATCCTGTCCCTGCATATTCAATTGCCTTAAGCGGGGATCCGTCTATGTAGACCTCCAGGCCGTTTTCTCTGCTTTCAACGTTGTACTGCAGCGCATGGTCCAGATCAATCACTGCCCTTACCGTGTTCGCCTCAAATTGCGAATACCTGATCGCTTTGATGCCTTCCCTGCCCACGGCTATAGAACCGTCTTTCAAATCCCCCATGCGTGTGTTGAACATGTCCACCACAATACGATCGGGCCTTTGCAAAGTCATGGTTTGGAAATCGGGCCTTGAGGTGGCGTCTATGACAAGCCTGTTTCTTCCTTCCTCTTCCTCAAAGGATATGTCATTTACGGTATTTACCGTTCTTATCTTAAGCTGCTTTGTATCCTCGTCATAATTTATGCTGTATCCCGAGGGGCTGGTAAGGTCTATGACAACCCTGGATATATTGGGGTTTACCTCAAACTGTGATGCCCTTACCCTGATAATATTGCCCTTGTCAAGGTCTATTCTGTTTGTATCCGACCTGAAAACAGTACCTGGAAAATCTATAACCAGCCTGTCGGGTTCCTGTAAGAATATGGTTTTGTGCGTGACACTGCCGGTGGTCTTCAGGATAATTGCATCCTCCGCACTGTCATATCTCATGCCCAGTATATCCGCCGTTGGGGAGGTAAGGAGTACGGTATAGGTTGAAGCATCCCACTCGACATCCAGCCCGAGAACCTCTGTAACAGCTCTTACCGGAACCATGGTTCTATCGTTAATAAGTTTCGGTGGTACCTCGAGGTTTACTTGCTTGCCGTTTACCTCCATCACCTTGCTGTCTATCTTTAGTATGACCTGCTTGTCTCCGGTATTTATGTTTACTTCGTATTTCTGTCCGTCCCATTCCACACCCGCACCGGTGCTTTCAGTTATAATGCGTATGGGTACAAGGGTCCTGTCATCAAGGATCACCGCCGGAACATCACAATCCAATACCCTGTCGTTAAGTTTTAATGTAACCGGAGGTGCCTTATATGTAACCTGCTTGCCGTCCATATGTAATATCAGTTGCTGCTCCTTGAGGGCATATGCTTTCGTGCCCGTCATTAATACCAAAAAAACCAAAATAAACGCCGCTGCCTTCCTCAACTTGATTACCCCCTGCTGTGAAAAAATACATTTTTTATTTCTGCGTCAAATGCCCATACCCAGCTATGTACTTCGGGTCAATTATATCATAAAAATCTGCCTGTTTTTGTTGGTTTTAGTCCAATTTTGTAAATTTAATGCCCCTGTAATAATGCTGTAACACCTGCGTAACATAGTACTCATCGGTCCGTGTCAACCGGGGACATTCTGCTCCTTTTCCATTCGATACCTTTGACTTAAATCGACAAAAAATGTTCCAGAAAACAGTAAACCTCCCCGGCTAATCGGGGAGGCCAAAAATTCATGGAACCTCATAATATGTGATAAATCCGGCTATCCGAAGGTATACCCTGTCAAACAACCTTATATAATTCATCGCTTTGGGGCGGGCCAATAGGTTTCTCATTACCATCCTGCACGAGTATCCTTTCCTTTCCCTCCACCCTGCCTATAACAGAAGCCGGAACACCTTCCTCCCTCAGGGCCTCAATCATTTTATCGCCGTCCCTGCATGCAATAAGCATACAGCCGCTGGAAATAAGCCTCATCGGATCTAATCCCAGTTCCCGGCAAAGAGCCCTGGTCTCCGGTCTTACCGGAATACTGTCCACGTATACCCTTATGCCTGTATCCGAAGCCTCGGCCATTTCCCAAAGGGCTCCCAAAACGCCCCCTTCGGTCACATCATGCATCGCCGAAGCGCCCATCCTGCCCCCTGTCATTCCTTCCTTCACCACGCTTATATGCTCCATCAGCGCCCGGGCGCTTTCCAGTATTTGATCGTCAATTTTACCCTTCAGGCGGTCCGAAAGGTCATGGGCAATAATTGCCGTACCCTCAAGGCCTGCCCATTTGGTGAGAATTATGCAGTCTCCCGGTCTGGCGCCCGACGACCTCACCACCTTGCTCTTTGCCGCCCTGCCGACAGCCGTTGTGGACACCACAATGCGGTTTACCGCTGTTGTTACTTCGGTATGGCCACCTATTATCTCGACCTTCATTAAAGCGGCTTCATCCGCCGCCTGGCTGACTATATCCTGTAAAACCTCTACCCGGGTTCCCTCGGGAGCCAGTATGGTCAAAAGCAGCCCAAGGGGCTGTACACCGCTGGCCGCTACGTCGTTGCAGGATATATGAACGGCAAGCCTGCCTATTTCACTGGCAGCCCCGGTGATTGGATCTGTTGACAAAACACAGGCGTATTCACCGAAGTCCAATACACTGCAGTCCTCTCCGACATTCGGTCTTACCAGCACCTCTTCTCTTCTAAACCGCAGACTGGAAAAAATTTTCTGTTCCAGAACATCCGACGGCAGTTTACCACTTTTCATGAGCTATCCCCTCTTCGCATTATGTAATAAAAACTCCATCTATGATTATATCACTTATTCAGCAACTGCAAAATGTCTTCTTCCACTGCTCCACCGTCATTATTCTGTGGTCTGATACTATCGCGATATAGTGTATATTCTCCGGTTTAATATCGTGGAACACCATTACCTCTGCATCGTATCCTTCCCACCGGTCTCTTCTCTGCACTAGGTTATCGGTAAAGGACAGTGAGGTTTTCCAGTATTCTCTGATAACGGCCCTGCCAATTCTCTTAAGATATTCCTTTGCCCCCCGGAATTCTTCAATATTTTGCAGCACATATGGCTCGTACACCTCGTTGGCCCTGTTTTCGTTGGCTACCCAGCACCTCGAGGGGTCTGCCTCAAACGCAAGCAGCATGCTGTGAGAATGAAAGGCATGCCCGTCATCAAAATTCATGCTGGCAAATATAGCCTTTGTCCTGTCCACCCAATGAGGGATTTCTCCTGTTCTGTATTCGTTTAAATAAGCGTGGAAGTCCTCATATCTGTCGTGATAGGCAGCCCTGCGGTCATATTTTATGCCCTGCTCATTAACCCTCACAAGGTCATTAAGGTTAATAACATGATAAACCGCTCCTGTCTGACTGTAATCGGGAAAAAACATACCATACCTCCTTGGCTTTGCTGATTCTCTGTTAAGTTTTGAAATAAGGGTTAGTATTATTCAGACAAAAAAAGGCCCGGAATTCACCGGGACCTTCGGGTATCCTTTTTGGCATGCCGTTTTAATTTAATATTTAATGGGCATTCTAATATTCGGAGGTGTATTCTTTTGACCAACATCAATTGTTCCGAGAACTGCAGACATCAGGAAAATGGCAAGTGCCGTCTTACCCATGTTGGTATTGTATCCGCCGTAAGCGGTTCAAAATGTGCCTACTTCCAGCAAAAGGATTTGCCTGCATCCCAAACCAATTCTAAACAAGAAACATAGCTGCAATAGTGGTTACTATTAGTCCAATCATAACGGGTTTAAAATTTCTGCGTGCCAGGTCCATGGGGAGGACTCTGCAAATAGCTGCTGCGGGTAAAAGTGCCCAGGGTACCAGAGTTCCCCCGCCTACCCAGATGGCACCAATCTGTCCCAGCGCTCCCAGTGTTGCGATACATCCATTGACGGCGGTACCAAAAACTTTTGCCAGCGACCCCGCAAGGGACATTCCGGAAAAACCTGAACCGTCAAGACCCGTAATAGCTCCCACAATTGTCTCCATGGATGCAACCATAGGTTTGTTCATTGGGACCGCAGCCGCCAGGGCACGACCCATATCCGACAGTATTCCCTGGGACCCTGCCGGCAGCACGCCCTCACCAAGGGCCGCCTGTATCGGGGCAATCTCTCCCATGTAAAAGAAAGCTGCTATCGGAATTACAGGGGCAAATACTTCCATGCCGAATTTAAAGCCGTCCTTCAAAAAGCCTGCTATCCGATCAAGGGCCTTTGCTCTATATTTGAGTATACATACAAGTACCAATATCAGCACCGCAGTTCCTCCCACAAGAGCTGTGGCCTCGCCGCCCCTCAGGTCGAATACAAACATAGCCGCCACATTAAGAAGAAACGCAACCGGTACCAGAACGGCGGTCAGTCTGCTTATCCATGTGATTTCTGCGTCTTTTTTCTCCTCAAACTCCTCCACTATGGTACTTTCTATCCTGCCAAGCCGCATATCCCTCTTAAGGAATATATACGCTGCCACTACAGTGGTTATCCCCATCACCATAACCAGGGGGATACCCTTGGCCATTACGTCTACTACTTCCACCCCTGCCGCCGTGGCGGTTATTGTCGGCGCACCCTGTATTATGTAGTCACTGGAAAGCGCTATCCCGTGACCAAACAGGTTTATCGCCATTGCAACGCCAATGGCCGGCAGTCCCACCTTTAACCCGACCGGCAGAAGTACCGCCCCTACAAGGGCAGTGGCGGGGGAGGGCCAGAAAAACCATGATACCACAAGCATAACAATCCCTATAAACCAGAAAGCAACATCGGGGGTCTTTATAAGCCGTGAAAAAGGCCTCACCATAAGGACGTTGGCCCCAATACTCTCCATCATCTTTGACATAGCCACTATCAAAGATATTACCAGTATTATTCCAAATAATTCATTGCCTGCAACCACAAGGGCGTCGAATATACTGCGGGTGGCATCGGTTACAGAACCCTTTGCCGCCAACCCAAGCAAAAAAATGCCCGCTATGCACGGTATAATGGTATCCCTCCGGGTTATCATGATTACCAGTATTACAATAACCATAAAGGCATATATCCAGTGCAGCAAAGTAAGTTCAACCATAAAAACGTTGACCTCCTTTTGAATAATATATTACCAATATATGCCCAAAGGGATGTTTTGTGCGCAATTTAAAAGCTTCCCCAATTTCCCGGGGAAGCCGGGTCCCTCCTGTCTTTAACCTTCCAGCAGCTGTTTTAGTATCTTATTCACAAGGGCGGGATTTGCCTTACCCTTTGTTTCACGCATGGTCCGCCCCACAAGAAATGCCAGGGCCTTGGTGGCGCCTCCCCTGTAGTCCTCTACCGACTGGGGGTTTGCTTCCATAACCTTTTTAATTATTCCGGTCAGCGCCTGTTCATCGCTTATCTGGACAAGCCCCAGACTGTCCACCAATTTTCCGGGCTCCTCCCCGGTTTCAAACATCTCTGTAAACACCTTTTTGGCGGCGGAGCTGCTTACCGTTCCCCGATCCACCAACTTCAAAAGACCGGCCAGGTGTCCGGCAGGGAAGGGTATTTGTTGAGCCTCAATGCCTTTTTCGTTCAGCATCCGCATAAGCTCGCCCATGACCCAGTTACTCACAGTCTTGGGGTCTCCGCCGTATTCCTTTACGCACTCCTCAAAGAACGCAGCCATGGGCAGCGATGCTGTTATTACACCGGCATCGTACCCGGGAAGCCCCCATTCACTGATATACCTTTCGGTCCTTATATCCGGCAGTTCCGGCAGTTCCTTCCTAATGCGGTCAATAAACTCTTCCTCCAGCACAACCGGCACAAGGTCGGGTTCGGGGAAATACCTGTAGTCGTGGGCCTCCTCCTTACTCCTTAATGAAATATTCACACCCGTAACATCATCCCATTTACGGGTTTCCTGGACCACCCGGCCGCCGGATTCCATAACCTCTATCTGCCTTTTTGTCTCATTTTCTATGGCGTTTACCAGTGCCCTGAAGGAGTTTAAATTTTTCATCTCGGTCCTTGTCCCAAGCTTATTGCTGCCCTTTGAACGCACCGACAGGTTGACGTCAAACCTCAGGGAGCCCTCCTGCATCCTGCAGTCGGAAACCTGTGTGTATTCCAAAATCGCCTTAATCTTTTCGGCGTACAGGCGCGCTTCCTCGGCGCTTCTTAAATCCGGTTCGGATACGATTTCTATAAGCGGGACACCGCACCTGTTATAATCCACAAGGGTAGTGCCGTCCCCGGTCTCGTGCAGAAGTTTTCCTGCATCCTCCTCTATATGAATCCGCGTTATGCCGATTTTTTTACTGCCAAAGCCGCCCTTTATTTCCAGATAACCCTCCTTGCACAGCGGCAGGTCATACTGGGATATTTGGTATGCCTTGGGCAGGTCCGGGTAAAAATAGTTTTTCCGGTCCAGCTTGCTAAAACCGCTTATTGTACAGTTAGTGGCAAGCCCCGCCCTGACGGCATATTCAACCACCCTTTTGTTGAGCACCGGCAGCACCCCGGGCAGCCCTAAGCATATCGGACAGCAGTGAGTATTCTCATCGCCGCCAAACTGTGTGGTACAGCTGCAGAAAATCTTTGTGTCGGTTGCCAGTTCGGCATGTATCTCAAGCCCTATTACGGTTTCGTATTTCATGCTTTAGCGCCTCCTTTACACCTGCGGGTGCATTTTATGGAATTCAGTACTTCTTTCGTATGCATAGGCGGCCCTGATCAGTGTATGCTCTGCGAAGGGCTTCCCTATAAACTGAAGCCCCACCGGCAAACCCTGTGAAAAACCGCAGGGGACCGACAACGCCGGCAGGCCCGCAATATTAACCGGTATTGTATATACATCCGACAAATACATCTGCAGCGGGTCGTCCGTTTTTTCCCCCGCCCTGAAAGCCACCGTAGGCGATGTAGGACATGCGATTATGTCATAGTCCTTGAACACCCTGTCAAAATCCGCCTTTATAAGAGTCCTTATCTTCTGCGCCTTCTTATAATATGCGTCATAATAACCGGAGCTTAAGGCATAGGTTCCCAGCATAATTCTTCTCTTAACCTCTTCCCCGAAACCCTCGCTCCTTGTCTTGACAAACATGTCAACAAGATCAGAATAATCCTGTGCCCTGTAACCGTACCTTATCCCGTCGTACCTGGCAAGGTTGGAACTGGCTTCCGCCGAAGATATTATGTAATATGCCGACAGGGCATAATCGGTATGGGGCAGCGACACCTCATCGCATACCGCACCCATCCCTTCAAGGACCCCTATGGCATCGGTCACCCTTTCCCTGACCCCCTCTTCAATGCCCTTGCCGAAATATTCGGATGGTATGCCCACCCTCATGCCTTTTATACCCCTTTCAAGTCCGGACATAAAATCCGGCACCTCCACATCCGCCGAAGTTGAATCGTACCTGTCATAACCGCAGATATGGTTCAAAACCAGTGCACAGTCCCTCACATCCCTTGTAAAGGGCCCAATCTGGTCCAGGGACGAGGCAAAGGCCACCAACCCGTACCGGGAAACCCTGCCGTATGTAGGCTTCATGCCCACCACACCGCACAGGGCCGCCGGCTGCCTTACCGACCCGCCGGTATCCGAACCCAGCGCAAAGGCTGCCATTCCGGAAGCCACCGCCGCCGCCGAACCGCCGCTTGAACCCCCGGGCACCCTTTCGCTGTCCCAGGGATTGCATGTCCTCTTGATTGATGAATTTTCAGTGGAAGAACCCATGGCAAACTCGTCCATGTTGGTCTTGCCCACCAGCACACATCCCGCCTGCACTAATTTTTCATATACCCTGGCGCTATAGGGCGGGACAAAATTATGCAATATCCCTGACCCACAGGTTGTCCTTATATTTTCGGTACACATATTATCCTTGAGGGCTGTCGGAATCCCTGCCAGTGGCGGCAGTTTTCCGCCCCTGGCCAGAGCGTCGTCAACCCTGAGGGCCTCTTCCAATGCCCTGTCGGCTGTTATTGTAATATAAGCGCCAACCCTGTCCTCCAGTTTCTCTATCCTGTCTGCAACCGAGCGGACTATTTCCCCGGCGCTTATCTCCCTTTCCCTGATCTTTGCATTCAGCTCATGGGCTGTCATGTAATGCAGCATAAGTTTTATTTCCTCCAATCCTATATTACCCTGGGTACCCTGAAACATCCCTTATGGCTGTCCGGGGCGTTTTTCAGTATTTTTTCCCTGTCCATGGAAGGCTCTACTTTGTCCTCTCTGTATACATTGTTAATGGGCAGAATATGTGCCGTCGGCTCTACCTTCTCGGTATCCACCTCGCTTATCCGCTGCGCATATTCGAGTATATCGCCAAGAGTTTTTTTGAATTCTTCCTTCTCTTCCTCGGAAAACTCAAGCCTTGCGAGCGCTGCAACATATTCGACATCTTTTTTTGTAATCACTGCTTCACCTCCGCATCCTTGCTGAAATTCTGTCCTGCTTTTAACGTAAGGCCTTCAAACTCCTTTTCGCCTATAATCTTTACTCCAAGTTTTTCGGCCTTGTCCAGCTTGCTGCCGGGGTTTTCTCCGGCCAGCACATAATCGGTGTTCCTGCTGACGCTGGAAGAAACCCTGCCTCCAAGACCCTCTATTATCCGGGCAGCCTGGCTGCGCGTATAACCGGCAAGCGTACCGGTAAGGACAAAGGTACGACCCTCAAGGACCTTTGTCACGCCGGCACCCTTTTGATCGACGTTCATTACGACCCCTGCGCTTTTAAGCCTTTCAATAAACTCTATGTTCTGACGCTGCTCGAAAAAGGTTACTATACTTTGGGCCATTATGCTTCCTATCTCGGGTATCGCGGTAAGCTGATATGTATCTGCATTCATTAAAGCATCCATTGACCCGAAACGTTCAGCCAAAAGCGCCGCCGCCCTTGTGCCCACAAAGGGTATCCCCAGGGCGGTTATTACCCGGGAAAGCCCCCTGGCCTTAGAAGCCTCTATTGAAAAGAGCAAATTGTCCGCCGATTTGGAGCCCATCCTCTCAAGACTGGTAAGGCGGTGCTTTTTGTTCTTTAATTGATATATGCCGGAAGCATCCTCTACCAGGCCGTTATCAAGCAGCAGCTCCACGATGGAGGGCCCGAGGCCGGATATGTCCATGGCGTCCCGGGATACAAAATGTATTACGCTGCGCCTTGTTCTTGCGGGGCAGGCTATCCCGGTACACCGGGTGGCCGATTCGCCTTCCGCTCTAACCGCATCCGAACCGCATTCGGGGCATTTGTCCGGCATACGGAATTTTTTCTCATTGCCGGTCCTTTCCCCGGTAAGCGCCTGGGTAACCTCGGGTATAATATCCCCCGCCTTTTTAACAAGCACCCAGTCACCTATTCTTATATCCTTTTCCCTTATGTAGTCCTCATTGTGCAGCGTGGCTCTGCCTACGGTAGAACCGGAAATTCTGACCGGTTCCAGTATAGCGGTTGGAGTAAGGGCACCGGTCCTGCCCACCTGGATAACTATATCCTTAACCCGTGTCTTCTTTGCCTGGGCGGGAAACTTATATGCAATCGCCCACCGGGGGTTTTTGCTGGTGGCACCCAGCATCTCCCTATGTTCTAAGGAATTCACCTTAATGACAATACCGTCTATCTCGAAGGGCAGCTCATCTCTTCTCTGTTGCCAGTCGGTGCACCGTTCTATCACGCCCCCGATACTGTCAAAGACCCTGTACCCGGGGCTTATTTTGAAACCCTGCTCCTTGAGATACTCAAGACCCCGGGTATGGGTCAGAATTTCTTTACCTTCTATGTACTGCAGGTTGAAGACAAATATGTCAAGGGGCCGGGATGCGGTCACCCCCGGGTCAAGCTGACGAAGCGAACCCGCTGCCGCATTCCTTGGGTTTGCAAAAACGCTTAAATCCTGCTCTGTTTGCACCCTGTTTAGCCTTTCAAACCCGTCTGTCGGTATAAAGACTTCACCCCTTACCTCCAGGCTGACGCTTTCCTTCAGCCTCAGGGGTATGGTCTTTATGGTTTTAAGGTTTGCAGTCACATCCTCCCCCACCACGCCGTCTCCCCTGGTTGCTCCCCTTTCAAAAAAACCTTTGTTGTAGGTAAGAGCCACCGACAACCCGTCTATCTTAAACTCGGTTACATATTCCACCCCTTCGCCGACTACGTTCCGCACCCTCCTGTCGAAATCCATGAGCTCACCTTCGCTAAACGCGTTTGCAAGGCTTAAGAGCGGCGTTGAATGGACTACCTTGGGAAATCTTTCGGAGGCCTTCCCGCCTACCCTTTGGGTGGGCGAATAGGGCGTAACAAATTCAGGGTATTGGTCCTCCAGTTCCTGCAGTTCCCTCATCAGAGCGTCAAATTCATGGTCGTCAATAACCGGAGCGTCTAATACGTAATACCTGTAGTTGTGGTCTTCTATCTCCTGCCTTAACTGTTCTATTCTGCTTCCGGCCCGCTCCAGGGATTGTTCCATAAACCCACCCCCTTAACCAAAAATCCCTGCCACATGGTCAATGCTCTCATAACCACTGATATCGTACTCCATAAGCGGTATGCTGTACAAAATTCTGTCCCCGAATTTACGGTGAATCTCCTGCAGATACCGGCTCTCGACTTCTTTCCTTTTGCTGAAGAACTCGCTGTCTGTCTCCTCGGGCAGGACACGGTTTATAATTATCCCTTCCACAGGTATACCGTTCCTCTCAAGAAAACCTATGGCTTTTTCAGTCTCCAGTATGGGAAGCTGCTGGGCATTAAGCACAAATACAAAGCCCGCCCTTTTATTGTCAACCAGAAATTCCCTTGCCTTTTCGAAGCGCTGTTTTCTATCCAGCAGCACCTTCATTACAGGGTCGTCCTTTATCCTCTCCTCAAGGGATTTATCCACCACCGACGCCATTCTCATCATATCGTTTACATTCCGGCGCCGTTCAATCATACCCTGCAGCCACCTTCCCATAAGCTCCGGCAGCGACAAAAGCCTCAGGGTATGGCCGGTGGGAGCCGTATCGAATACCACCCTCTGGTATTCGCTGCCCACCAGGTCGATTATCTCGATAAACTTATCAAATATGGCTGCCTCTTCTGCCCCGGGAGAATGATAGGCGGCATCCAGCTGCCGCTGTATCTCGATGATTATGTTGGGGCTGAAACTGCCCTGCATCTGTTCTTTAATCCTGTTTATATATCTGCTGCTTTCTGTCTCCGGGTCTATTTCAATGCCGAAAAGGTTGGTGTCAAGTTTCTTAGGCCCGTCTCCCAACTCGACCTGAAATATCTGCCCAAGCGAATGGGCAGGGTCTGTGGAAAGTACCAGCGTTTTATAACCCTTCCTCGCAAGGCTTAATGAATAGGCCGATGAACACGTGGTCTTGCCTACCCCGCCCTTGCCGCCAAAGAATACTATTTCCTTATCCATAAGACCTGACATAACTTTAACCCCCTTCCATCAGTGAAAATGATACTTTTCAAACTGTTCGCTTAATATATCCTTCTTGTCCGCCATACGCATCTCCCAGCCCTCTAAATCCTTCGCCATATAGGGCATAAGTTCCAGCGTATAATAGGAGGCGGGGGAAGGTATGCCTAAAAAATCCGAAAAACAAAGCAGCATGAAATAGTCGTTGCCGTCTAACGCATCCTTCTTTATAATGCGGACGGAATTTTGCCTTGCGCCTTCGAAAAAACCTCGGTTTACATCGGCCAGGAACTTAAAACAGTTTTTAATAGTATCCTTTACCTTTCCCATAGGTTTTACCCCCTTCCTACTTCATAACTTTAAAAGGTGCCGACGACGCCATCACTTTTTCGACTCCAAGTCCCGGGAATGCGATGGTTATTTCAGTATCGTCCCCTTTAGCCTCCACCTTTATGATGGTGCCCATGCCCCGTATCCTGTGCTGGATACGGCTGCCAGGTTTGAATTTGCCGGCCTTGCCGTCGGTTTTGTTCGTCGGCGCGCTTTTCTTTGCAGCCTGGCTCTCTCCCGTAAACTCGAACAGGGATTTTGGTATATCCTTCAGAAACCTTGAAGGCAGGCTCATACTGGTATATCCATACAGGGTCCTGCACTGTGCATGGGTAAGGTATAAAACCTCCTCCGCCCTTGTCATGCCGACATAACACAGCCTTCTTTCCTCCTCCAGTTCCTCCGGCTCGACAATCGCCTTGGAAAGGGGAAACAACCCGTCCTCCATCCCGGTTATGAATACTACCGGGAACTCAAGGCCCTTGGCGCTGTGCAGCGTCATAAGCGTCACGCCCTCACCCTCATCAAGGTTATCGGTCTCGGCAACAAGGGCTATGGTCTCAAGGAACTCCAAAAGGGTGCCTTCCCCTTCGTAGTTTTCCTCAAACATCACCGCAGCCGAAACAAACTCCTGTATATTTTCTATTCTGCCCCTGGCTTCTATTGTTCCCTCATCTTCCAGGGCCTTTACATATCCTGTTCTGTCAAGCACCTCGGATAGCAGAGCCACCACCGGATAATTATCCCGCATGCCGATAAGGCCCTCCATCATGTCCACAAATTCCCTTATTCTTTTTGCCGGGCCGGTGGCAACGCACCCTGCCTCCCGTTCCCTGGCCATGGCCTCATACAGCCCTATTTCCAGACGGGAGGCATACTGCTCCAGCACATTAACCGTTTTATCGCCAATCCCTCTCCTGGGCTGGTTGACTATCCTCTTAAGGGATACGTCATCCTTAGGGTTTAGTATCGTCCTCAGATAGGCGGTTATATCCTTTATCTCCTTCCTTTGATAAAACCCGAGGCTTCCCACCACCCTGTAGGGGACCGCCCGGTTTACAAAGGCTTCTTCCAAAACCCTGGACTGGGCATTGGTCCTGTACAGCACTGCCATATCCGACAGTTTCCTGCTCTCATGGCCGCACAGCCGCATCGCCTCGGACACCACAAATTCCGCTTCCTGTCTCTCGGTGGCTGTCTGGCGGCATCTTATCCTGTGTCCTTCTTTCCGTTGAGTCCACAGTTCCTTTTTCTTTCTGCGGCTGTTTTTCTCAATAACGCAGCCGGCGGCCTTTAGTATATTCCCGGTGGAACGGTAATTCTGCTCTAGCTTAACCACAGTAGCTTCCGGGTAATCCACCTCAAAATCCAGTATATTTGCAATATTTGCCCCCCTGAATTTGTATATCGACTGGTCGTCATCCCCCACAACGCAAAGATTTCTGTGGTTTTTTGACAGCAGATGCACCAGCCGGTACTGGGGCGTATTGGTATCCTGGTATTCGTCCACCAGTATATACCGGAATTTGTTTTGATAAAAACGCAGCACATCGGGAGCACCGGTAAAAAGCTCTATTGTTTTAAGTATAAGGTCGTCAAAATCCAGTGCATTGTTGGACCTGAGCTTTTTCTGGTACAATCTGTACACCATGCCAATCTGCTCGGTTGCAAAGCTGTCATGTGCCGAAGCAATGTATTCCTCCGGTGACTGCATATTATCCTTTGCCTTTCCTATCATAGACAGCATCTTTTTGGGTGTAAAGTTCTTTTCGTTTATACTTAGTTCCTTAAGGCAGTCCTTTACAACCACCTGCTGATCGGACGAATCGTATATAACAAAATTTTTATCATATCCGATTTTTTCTATGTCCTGTCTTAATATCCGCACGCAGGCCGAGTGGAAGGTGCTCACCCACATACGGTGGTTTGCTTCCCCAAGCAGCCGCCAGACCCTTTCCTTCATTTCTCCTGCCGCCTTGTTGGTGAAGGTAATGGCCAGTATGCTGCCGGGGTGCACATCCTTTTCCCTTATAAGGTATGCTATGCGGTGCGTCAGCACCCGGGTCTTGCCGCTGCCGGCTCCCGCCAGTATCAGCAGGGGCCCTTCGGTTGTTGTTACGGCCTTTTTTTGCTGCGGGTTTAGTCCGTCCAAAAAGTCCATTATGCTTCTCTCCTCAGGTATGTCTTTTACTGCTTTTTTAATTTTATCACAAAACCCTTTTCCAATAAACACAACAGGGAACGGGTATGCCGTATAAAACCGGCACAACCGTCCCCTAGAAGATTTTTACTAAATTCAGCTTCTATCACTTTTTAACAATGAAAAAATGTACTCATCCCAAAAACTATTTTTATAGTGCCCATGTTCCCGTAAGATTCCCTCTTTCTGAAACCCCAGTTTTTCAAGAAGGATTACTGACCTTTGATTTTCTAACATTACATATGCTTCTATACGATTTAAGTTTAGGGTTTTAAACCCGTAATTAAGGATGCAGCTTAATGCTTCCGCCATAAACCCGTTCCCCCAGAATTGGCTTCCTAACTCATAACCAATTTCCCCCACATATACTTCTTGCTTTAATCCGGAATTATACCCGCAAGTACCAATAAGACAATCTAATTCTTTATTATATATACCCCAACGAATAGCCTGTTTCTCCTTAAATAATGTGTTCAATACCTTAATCATTTCTTTTGCTCCACATATGTCAGTAAACGCATCTATATTCATATGCCTGGTAACTTCATTGTCAGACCAATATTCGAATAAAATTTTTGCATCACATTCATTCAGCTCTCGTAAAATTAATCTTTCTGTCTGTAATATAGGAAACTTATAATCTTCATTTTTCATTATGCTATTTTCTCCTTATGTAATTTAGATTAATAGTTCAGTATGTCGCATCCAATATCAACTATACCATTTTCCCCAATGGTTTCTACTGTCCATACTGAGCAACCACAGATAAATGCAACATAACTTAACAATATTATGTGCTGCAGCCGCTTTAAAGCCCAGTATAGAGATTACTCTATTTTCTCGTTGGACACAAAGATATAAGTTCCATCCTGCTCCTTCAGTGTGAGTACCTTTTTCCCGTCATGCATGAACCGGTCATCATAGAAAAGGCAGAAAATATTGCCCTCCCTTTCTCCGCCCAAAAAAGAAACATCCATACGATAATTTGTGTCACCGGAGTAAAAGTAGTAGGCATCGTACTCCTCCAGATAAGTAAAATTATCCAGCCCTGTTTCCTCTGTATCCGCAAGGGTCAGTCCCATATATTTCGTAAGCACCGCGTCCATGTTGGCTCTGCTAATTTTTGTACAGGCGCAGTCCGGCTCCATATCCCAGCCGTTATACGCGACGACAGCCGTTTTTTCTGCCTCAGTAAGGGTCTCCTCAAAACCGCTGCCGCAGTAGAATAGGTGAAACAAATTGATTTTCCCAGGCACATCGTAGAGCGAGCTTAAAAACTGGTTTCGGATATTCATGTATTCTCCGTTAAAAAACTCATCGCCGTTAAAATATTTCAATTCTTCCGCAGTCAACGGGGTTGCCTTTGAGCTATTATTTTGGCCAATGTCCCTCGAGGGGGCACAGCCCGCAACAGCGCCGATGAGAATAGGTACGGCAAAAAAAGCCAGAAGCAGCACTTTTAACTTTTTGGTAATCATGTTTTTCCTCTCCTCTATCATCTTATATTGTTTTCCCAGCCATAAGGCAAATATAGTGAATACAGAACATGATATTAAATAAATACCAGTCCCTTTCTTCCCCGCCCTTTATTTCCTTTTAATTTTTTTCAAGTGCTGTTCCCTGTGCGTTTGCAAAAATAATTTGTCTTTTAATCTGTTTACTCGGTTTTCTACTTCTTTTAAGTGCTGTTCCCGGCTGATACCAGGGTCTTTTAATTCAATAAACTGTTTGCATGGTAATTCATCACAATCACCACATGTGTTATAATTTTTTTCTGAGCAACAATCAAATAGCTTACACCCTGTTTCAGCCCAAAACGGTTTCCCGTTGACTTGCTGACAGCCCTTACATTGAGTCTGATAAAAATCACATGACTTGCAATCCAAACCACATATGCTTAGTTTCATATAAACACCTCCAATAGGGTGATTTGATATAACACTCCCGGGTCCACGAAGTGTCCCAAAGGATGGAAGGTTAGTTAATCTACATTCATTTTCTGTTTCTATTTATCTGGTTGAAATGAACAATGTACGTGGATTATTTTCCATTCATTGTCCAGACATTCCAAATACAAAGTACATCTTACTGCAGGTTCCGGAAAACTTTTATACCTTGCGATATAGCATAGACAAGCAGCTTTTTCTTTATGGAAAATGTTGAGATTTTCTATTATTAAAGGCTCCACATCTCCTGTTTCAGTCTTTTTTCCATTTTTAAAGAAATCTGAAAGTAAATTTAGATGTTGTTCCAAATCATAGGTATCATTATTCTTATGATTGTCAAAATAAATTAACATGTTATTATTTGAATCGTAAAATTTTTTTAGTTTTTCAATGTCTTTTTGGTAAAAGCACTCATTGTAAGAATTAAGAAAATCAATAAATACTTTTTGTTCATCATTTCTTATTTGCATATTTCTTCACCCTTTCTTATTTTAATTGATACCATTATTTAAATAGAAGAGTACCACCCAAATCATATGCTTGTAAAATACGCGGCAGGACGCCGCGACCATTGCGTATCGGGCGGCACTCACGACGTCCGCGAGCGTTTAGCTGTAAGCCAGGAGCCTATCGAGCGGGCACCCTACGTCCCTGAGCCGGACCCACAAAGCCTTTCTTCCTGGCGGTGCTTGTCACCCGGCGAAGGGGTGTGGCGCGCGTGCTTCAGCCTTGCCCTTAATCCTTCCCCCGCTGCCCCTACTTTTCGCACCGATTGGGAAACCATGGTTATGTGATGTTTGGCAGATTTCTTTAGTTTTCAATAAGTTCTTTAACAAGTTGTTCATAGCCCTCACGAATTTGATAGTTGTCTTTTTCCCAAGGGTTATTCGGATATTCGTAGGCTATTATTTGCCTTAGAAAGTCATTCTTCTTCATGCCAATTTGAAGTGATATCAATGACATAAAATATCCAGCATTCTTTTCTGCATTAGGTTCCTTATATTCCACAAATGCCTTTTTAAGCTTTTCTCGAGTTACAACTCCTTTTTTCAAACACACTGGCAACAGCACATCTTTAATTCTGCGTGAAGATTTAAGATTTTGTGAAAAATAATTTTCTAACATATCTTTTAATTCCGTTTCGTCATAATTACCTGGTTCATCTGACATTGGAATAGAAAACTTCTTAGTACGGACACGTTCTCTTTCTATTTCTTCTGGTATTATTGTGGTACGACTTAAGAGTTCAGTGCCAGAACTAGTTTTAACATAATGTAATACTATTGCATTGACATTGACACTAAAATTATTTGATAGCCAGGCAACCATCCGATTTAAAGAATCCTCAATAGAAAAACCTACTAATAAAATACGTTGTGTTTGGTTGATGTTTAGATTCTCAATCGTTTTTTCATCAAATTCCTCACTCAAAAAATCTTCAAGGCTTTTTTCCGTATACTTCAAAGAAATTTCATTAATTTTATCTATATCCCACTCAGCTACATTCGCGGCATAATCAATACTTTGAGCAAGTGCTTCTCTTGGTAACTTGTCCCTTTTGAGTTCTACAATAACGGTATTGCCATTTCTATCTATACCAAGTAGATCTAGGGACCCAGAACGAGTCGTTACTTGACGCCCAATAATTGCAATGTCAGCACCTAATATTTCTGGTTTAGATGCAATCCATTCCTCTAAATCATATGGTTCAGTTCTTCCCTCTGCAACCAAATCATTTTTTACCTCACAAAGTTCACCTTTAATAATCTCCCAAGTTTTTATTTCAGTAGTCATCATCTAATCCTCCACTCAATCTGTTTTTTCTAAATAAACCCTTGACTCACTCCAGCGTCTTTTCCCCTGCTGTGCCCCTTGCGCGAGTGCTTTGTTGGTATACTAGGCTCATAACCAGCTCAGTCTGGATATGAACCTTTTCTTATTTTTCTGATATTGTATACTCAAAACCGGGTGAAGAACGTGTGCTTTGTTGGGACTTAGATCCCG
>Ga0334898_1001259_pt1:25000-30139 | contig 30139 bp, 27 predicted proteins | sample GraSluR3_MG_10_FD_207228 | JGI IMG/M metagenome (GOLD analysis project Ga0334898, IMG submission 207228) | Sludge microbial communities from methane-producing bioreactor in Wageningen University, Netherlands - Granular Sludge_3_08-R3 | ecosystem: Engineered > Bioreactor > Anaerobic >... | reverse complement strand
TTTATATCATAAACACCATGTTTTAAATTATTAATTCTATTTAATTTTAAATATACTTTAAAAAAGAATTTACTTCTAATTACTTTATTTTTTATTAATATATCAGCAATTTTATCACCACTAACTGATTTCGGAATTTGTACTTTAACAACCTCATCATTTTTACTAACAGGTGATAATTGATATTGATAATAACTAAAACCTAATAATAAAATCGAAATAAATAAAAGGACCAAACTAATAATTAATTTAAATTGTCGTTTCATATGAACCTCACTATCTATTTATAAATTAATTATATCATGTAAACCAGTGATTAACAATGAAAATCGTATCAATATAGATACGATTTTATCACCTTAATGATATATATTGTCACGTAATTTTATTAATACTTTTTGTTCCTGTCTTGAAACTTGAACTTGAGTCATACCCATTAATTTAGCAGTTTCCATTTGCGTTTTATCTTCTAAATAACGAATCTTAAATAATTCCTTTTCAACAGGTGATAAGTTATTTAACTCTTCTTTTAAACTAATTAAAGTTAATTTGTCAATTTTGGTATTATTACCAACTACATCATGAAGAGTTATTTCTTTTCCATCTTCATATATTGGTTCATCTGAACTTTTAATATATATATTAACTTGTAAGGCAGCAATAATTTTTTCTTCCGGTATTTCTAAATAATTAGCTAATTCAGCAGTAGTTGGATAACGTTTTATTTTTTGACTAATAACATTACGTGCTTTTTCAATTTTAGCATAAAGATAAATCAAATCACGGCTTACCTTTATGCCATGATTTTCACGAATATATTTTTTCATTTCCCCTACTATATAAGGATAAGCATACGTAGAAAACTTACTACCCCAATTTTTATTATAATTATTATATGCTTTAATTATACCGATTGTACCAACTTGATATAAATCTTCTTTTATATCATAACGATTAAATTGATTAGCTAGATCATGAATCAAATTACTATTTGCCATAACTAGTTGATTCAATTCTTCTTGATTAGTAGTATTAATTATATCAATCATAAATTTATCACATTAATCGCCCCTAATTCATCACTAGTTTCAAACATATAATCTAACATATTTGTATTAGTAATTCTAGTTTTAACTAACTCATTAGAGATACCACAAACTAAGGCGCGTCCTTTCTTTTGTTCTAATAATTTATTATATTTTATTAACAAATTAATTCCATCAAGATCGATATAATTAAGTTTTTCAATATTAAACACAACGAAGCAAACGTTATTAGAACCAATTATATCATCTAAAAGTATTCTTAAATTGTCACAAGTGTCATCACTTAATATTCCTTCCAAACGAACAAATAAAATACCTTTGCGAAATTCAGTGTTGAATGTTAACATGCAATTATTCCTCCTTGGCACATATTAAAACACTAATTAAAAAACGAATAAATAGATTCGACAAAACTAGAACATTTAAACGAACGACAAACCCTTATTATTTTCGATACTTATAAATAATTTTTATTATAATAACGACAATAATAATAATTAAAAACCATTTAAAAAGGGGATTTACCTTGGCTTTAGTTGAAATTAAATTTACCTTTTTCGAATTATCATTTGTTTTTTCTTTTGGTAAATCATTGTTATTATTTGTTTTTTGGTCTTCAAAATTAACCGGACAAACGCCGATCTCTTCTTCTTCTATGATTGTTTCGTTTTTGGTTGCTTTATTTTTGTTTTCTTTTAATTTAAAATCTGTTTTTATTTCCGGTTCTAATGATTCAACTAAATCTGGTTCTTTTGATTTAATTTCCTCGTCTAAGTTTAATTCAATTAATCGATATAAGTAATAATCCTGATAATTTTCTTCATCTTTTATATAATCACCATTCACTTCTAAATAGAATCCATCTAAATAATCTTTATTAATATTAAAATAACGATATTTTATATCTTTATATCTTTTTTCAACTGCCATAATCATTTGTCGATAATATGTGGCATTTAAAAAGTCATCAGTATAAACCCAATCTTGATAAACAGGATTGATAATCCAGTCTTGATCAGGAATAATTAAATATCTTTCGGGATTTAAATATGATAAAGAAACTACATAAGAAACAAATTGATAATAAATATTATTTATTATATCAGGTGTTTCCGTCATATAAAGATTAAACTTTTTCGGACTAGTTGTATGATCATACATATATAATTCAATTTTTATTTTATTAATACTATAATAATCACCTAAATCAATTATAATTTTTCCTCCATTATTAACATAAGCATTATTTTCATTAATAACACCATTAGTAACATAATGATGAAAATCATTACTACAATTAAAACATTCCATCTCATAATCATATAATTCGTTATCAATAAAAATATTTAATTCAGAAATATTAAAGGATAAAAAACCACCCTTAAAATCATTAAATATGATATATCGAATTGGTTTTAATTCACGATATTTATTAACCGTTCTTTTTTCGATCAAACGATCTGGATGAGTAGTAGGATTATTTTCATGATCCCAATTACTCCATTCTGTTTCAATATAATCATCTTGATTAAGATAAGGATAACTACTTGAATTTAATCCTTTTAAATAATATTCATCACTATATACATATTCTTCTAAATACCAACGATAACGTCTTTCTGTTTTTATTAATTCATATTTTTCATCACTTATTTTTTCAATTTGCCAAAACGGCTCATTATGATTATCGTTTGCATAAACATTAAAAGTACAAAAAAATAATACTAAGCTTAAAATAATTTTTTTCATTATTATTCCTCCTAGTATTATGTTCTTAATAAATGTTTGTTTTTCCTTCTTAATAAGTATTTTTACATAAAAAAAGCATTGGCAACGTCCTATTTTCGCGATTAACTATCGTCGGCGCTGAAGTGCTTAACTTCTGTGTTCGGGATGGGAACAGGTGTTTCCACTTCGCTATCGTCACCAATGCCATATATTTAGAAATAGTTCTTTCAAAACAAGATAATGTGTGTGCACAAATTAAATATATAAGAGTTAAATCCTCGATCTATTAGTACTAGTCAGCTCAACATATCACTATGCTTCCACCTCTAGCCTATCAACCAGATAGTCTTTCTGGGATCTTACTTCTTACGAATGGGAAAATTCATCTTGAAGCTAGCTTCCCGCTTAGATGCTTTCAGCGGTTATCTATTCCACACATAGCTACTCTGCACTGCCACTGGCGTGACAACAGATACACCATAGGTGTGTCCATCCCGGTCCTCTCGTACTAGGGATAGCCCTTCTCAATTTTCCTGCGCCCACGACGGATAGGGACCGAACTGTCTCACGACGTTCTGAACCCAGCTCGCGTGCCGCTTTAATGGGCGAACAGCCCAACCCTTGGAAGCGAATCCACCTCCAGGATGCGACGAGCCGACATCGAGGTGCCAAACACCACCGTCTATATGAACTATTGGGTGGTATAAGCCTGTTATCCCCGGGGTAACTTTTATCCGTTAATCGACGACCATTCCATTCTGAATCGCCTGGCCACTAAGCCCTGCTTTCGCACCTGCTTGACTTGTAAGTCTCGCAGTCAAGCTCCCTTATACCTTTACGCTCTATGAATGATTTCCAACCATTCTGAGGGAACCATTGGGCGCCTCCGTTACTGTTTGGGAGGCGACCGCCCCAGTCAAACTGCCTACCAGACACTGTCCTTGAACCAGGTAATGGTTCGAAGTTAGAAATTCAATACATTAAGGGTGGTATTCCAAGGATGGCTCCGTTAAGACTAGCGCCTTAACATCAAAGCCTCCCACCTATCCTCTACATAATATATCAAATTCCAATATCAAGCTACAGTAAAGCTCCACGGGGTCTTTCCGTCCTGTCGCGGGTAACCTGCATTTTCACAGGTATTAAGATTTCACCGAGTCTATAGTTGAGACAGTTCCCAGATCATTACACCTTTCGTGCGGGTCAGAACTTACCTGACAAGGAATTTCGCTACCTTAGGACTGTTATAGTTACAGCCGCCGTTCACTGGGGCTTCAGTTTGAACCTTCGTAATAATGAATCACTCCATACACTAAGCTCGCTCTTTAACCTTCCAGCACTGGGCAGGTGTCAGCCCCTATACATCGTCTTGCGACTTAGCAGAGACCTGTGTTTTTGCTAAACAGTTGCCTGGGACTTTTCACTGCGGGTCTATCGCTAGACCACCCCTTCTCCCGAAGTTACGGGGTCATTTTGCCGAGTTCCTTAACTATAGTTCTCTCGCTCACCTTAGGATACTCTCCTTGACTACCTGTGTCGGTTCTCGGTACAGGCACCTATATAATTAACCATAGAAACTTTTCTTGGAAGCTTGGCGTCAGAAAATTTAAGAAACCGAAGTTTCTGTCATCATCACACTTCAGTCTTATGATATACGGATTTGCCAATATATCAACCTTTGTGCTTGAACCTAAATCCAATAATAGGCTCTTCCTAGCCTTCTTCGTCATTCCATCTGTTATATAGGTGGTACAGGAATATCAACCTGTTGTCCATCGACTACGCTTTTCAGCCTCGCCTTAGGTCCTGACTAACCCTGGGCGGACGAACCTGGCCCCAGGAACCCTTAGTCAAACGGTGGACGGGATTCTCACCCGTCTTGCGCTACTCACACCGGCATTCTCACTTCTAAACGCTCCAACAGTCCTCACGGTCTATCTTCAACGCATTTAGAACGCTCCCCTACCATTTAATAAATTAAATCCGCAGTTTCGGTATTATGCTTAGCCCCGGTACATCTTCGGCGCAGTGTCATTCGACTAGTGAGCTATTACGCACTCTTTAAAGGATGGCTGCTTCTAAGCAAACCTCCTAGCTGTTTTGACAACTCCACATCCTTTCCCACTTAGCATAAATTTTGGGACCTTAACTGGCGGTCTGGATTGTTTTCCTCTCGCGTATGGACGTTATCACCCATACACTGACTCCTAAGAAACATTTATTGGCATTCGGAGTTTGATTAGAATCAGTATCCCTATGTGGAACCATCATCTATTCAGTGCTCTACCTCCAATAAATTTAACTTAAGGCTAGCCCTAAAGCTATTTCGGGGAGAACCAGCTATCTCCGAGTTCGATTGGAATTT
>Ga0334898_1001259_pt1:0-20000 | contig 30139 bp, 27 predicted proteins | sample GraSluR3_MG_10_FD_207228 | JGI IMG/M metagenome (GOLD analysis project Ga0334898, IMG submission 207228) | Sludge microbial communities from methane-producing bioreactor in Wageningen University, Netherlands - Granular Sludge_3_08-R3 | ecosystem: Engineered > Bioreactor > Anaerobic >... | reverse complement strand
TTCGCACCGGAATTTTAGGTCCTAAATTTGATAAAAAGATATTGCCGGTTGCTGCCCCAAAAGGAATTTCATAAATAATTCCCTTTTTTAATTTTTCTTTATCATATTCAATTAGTATTTCCTCTGGCAGTTCAATTAAATCAATATTACCTTGTTCAATTGCTTTTAAATAAATTTGAATGGTATTAGTAGTTGTACTTAATATTTTATTAACGATTGCTGGATTAAAATCAATAGTTTGAATTTCACCGTCATCATTTTTAATGACAACAAACATTTCTTCCATATTTATAGCATTAGCAACCTGCCGATTAATCGCTCGATTAATAATTAAATTAGCTAATTTAGTTGTTTCAATTTCAGCAAAATTAAGCAAAATGGGTGACACCTTGTTATTAATATAATTTAATAATAAAACAATGAAGACAAAAATAAAAACAACGACTAATACTAAAAAATTAATTTTTTTATGTGGTCGTTGTTTCTTTAATCTTATTTTTTTCATCATATCACCTAATAATATATATGATAGATATTTATATTAAATTAAATCAAATATATTTATAGCAAATAACACTAAAAGAACTATAATTGATATAATTAAAATTGTAATCATAATTTTAATTAATTTATTATTCTTTTTAACTACTCCTTGTAAATGTTGTAATTCTTCAAAATCTTCCTTAACAAATGAATGAACATTAGTATAAAAACTATTATCCTTCATTAACTCAGCCTCATCTTTTGCTTCTTTATTTTTTATTTGTTCATTTTTTATTGGTTCTGTTAATACTGTATTCTCATTATTTGATTTTAAAGAAGAAAATAAATCACCTGATTTATCAACTTCAATTTCATCTTCTTTTTCTATTATTTTTGATAAATCACCACTATGAGTAAAAAAATCAGTAACCATTTCTTCTATTTCTGCATCTTCTTCTTGCTCTTTTATTGCCTCATTTAAATCTAATTTAGATAATATATTATATTGAGTATTACGTAATTTCTTTCCTGCTTCATTCTCAGGATCCCGCTTACTTTTAGCTTTTTCTAATATATTATTAATATCATACATTTTATTTTCAATATCTTCATAAATATCATATGTAGGTTCCGTTTCAGCATCTTCCGTTTTTACTATTTGACGATATTTCTGCATACTTTTATATTCTTCCCGATTATCAATCATTTCTTTTATTTTCGAAATATCTATTTCTTTAACATTATCAAGTAATTCAACTTCTACTGGTGTTGAATCAATTTCATATAATTTTTCATATAAATGATCGTTTTTTTGCGTACGCTTTAAATTACTATTCTTATGATACTTTTCTATTCTTGTTTTCATACCGTATCACTCCATTGCTTAAATAATACCATATATTTTATTTTTTTTGAACACTTATTGCCATTTTTTCTTACTTATATTGCTTTTTAATTTTTATAATTATATAATTAAATAAATAAGGAGGTCCCAATGAAATTTAATGTAAATAAAAACCTTTGTATTGGTTGTGGTGCGTGTGTAAGCATTTGTCCTGAAATATTTACTATTGATGATGATGGTTTTGCAGGTGTTAAAACTGATAATAACATTGATGAAAGCATAGAGGGATGCGCAATGGAAGCATTAGAAAGTTGCCCCACTGATGCAATCGAAAAAGACTAATAATTAGTCTTTTTTATATAACTGCTTAAGTTCTTTTTTAGTAATTTCACGATATTGACCTGATCGTAATCCTTTTAAATCAAGAAAGGCAATTTTTTCCCTTTTTAATTTAAGAACAGAATAGCCAACTGCTTCAAACATTCTTTTAATTTGATGATTTTTCCCTTCTTGAATAACAATTTCAACAAGCGAAGTGTTTTTTTGTTGGTTTTTTTGTTTTAATTTCACACGTAAAGCAATACTTTTAGAATTATCTAGTATGATTCCCATTTTTAATTTATTAATTGCTTCACCATTAATAATTCCATTTAATTTAACAATATAAGTTTTAGTAATATTATTACTTGGATGCATAATATAATTAGCAAATTCGCCATCATTAGTAACCATAATTATACCAGAAGCATCATAATCTAAACGGCCAACTGGATAAAGACGTTTATTAGTATCAAAGTAATCAATTATCGTTTTTCGTCCTTTGTCATCAGACGTTGAAGAAATAACTCCTCTCGGCTTATAAAAAAGATAATGTACTTTCGAAGCCTTCTTTAAAAGTTTTCCCTCAACAACAATATCATCATTAGTAGTAACCTTCGTTCCTAATTTAGTTACTATTTTCCCATTAACTTGAACTTTACCATTAATAATTAGTTCTTCCGCTTTTCGCCTTGATGTGTAACCAGCATCAGCAATAGCTTTTTGTAATCGTTCCATTTTATCACCAGTTTCTCTTCTTCTTTTATTTACTATTATAACCAGAATTGACAAGGTAGTAAAGTTATTTTTAAAAAAGCCAAGAAACCACTAAAATACTAGCAATAACACCAACTAAATCAGCAAACAAACCCACCCACATCGCATATTTGATTTTTTTAATACCGACAAAACCAAAATATAAAGTTAATATATAAATAGTAGTATCCGTACTTCCTTGAATTGTAGATGCTAGTTTACCTAAAAAAGAATCAACACCATAATTGACATAAATATCATTCATTAATATTAAAGTTGAAGACCCAGATATTGGTCGCATAATAGCCATTGGAATGACTGGCATTGGTATTTTAATACAAGATAAAACTGGTTTTAATAAAACTAAAAAATCTTCAATAATATGACTTTTTAAAAGAACATTAATTGCAACTATCATCGCTAATAAATAAGGAAAAATACTAATCCCCATTTCAATACCATCTTTCGCCCCACTTATAAAAACATCATATACATTTATTTTTTTATAAATAGCATATATTACTATTAATGCTACTAAGAAAGGAATTATTAAAGTAGATAAATTTACTAAGTTCATTTTATCACCTCTTTATTTTAGCTACTATCCGATCCATAATTAAACCAAAAACAGTAGCTGCTGTAGTTGCTAAAATGATTGGTAAAATTACTTCTGTTGGATTAGAGCTCCCATGTAACATTCTTAAAGAAATAACAGTAGTGGGTACAATACTTAAACCACTTGTATTCATAACTAAAAAAGTAATCATACTCCGACTAGCCGTGTCTTTTTTTTGATTTAATTCTTGTAAAGACTTCATTGCTTTTAACCCAAAAGGAGTAGCCGCACTACCTAAACCAAAAATATTAACAATAATATTAGAGGAAATAAAACCAAATGATTCATGATTTTTAGGAATCTCTGGAAATAAAAAAGTAAGTAATGGCGATAACATTTTTGCTAACTTATCTAATAACCCACTTTCTTTGGCAATCGCCATAATTCCAACCCACAAAACAATAATTGGAAAAATAGTTAAAAACATATCAAGAGCCGTTTTCGCGCTATTAATTATTTCTTTATTAATTAAATCAATATTACCAGTTAAAAACCCATATAAAATACCAATTATAATAAAAAAGGCCCAAATTTTATTAATCATAAATTAAACCAATCAAGTATCCTTTGCCATAATGATTTAGAGGTAGTTTTTTGTTTTCTAACTTCAATAAATAAATCTTCAGTATGAACTAATTTATCTTTAAAATATACTTCTACTACTCCTATATTGTTTTTATCTTGATAATGTTTTTGTTTAACTATTTTGGCTTTTAAATATATATCACCAGTTTCACTAGTCCTTAATGGGAAATGATAATTATTATTAATATATATTTTCCCTTTATAATAATCACTATTAAGATCAAATGTTTTTTGATTTAAAACTAAGTAATTATGAAAATTTGTAAATCCATAATTAAATAAGGTTTGATGAGTATTCCAATCATCATGATCATTAAGTGTTACTACAATTAAATTCATATTACCTTTAGTTGCTGTTGAAACTAAAGTACGACCAGCTTTCTCCGTAAATCCCGTCTTGCCACCAGTTGACCATTTATAAATATCTAATAATTTATTTTTGTTTTGCCAAACATAACTTTTATAATTAGTAGTTGTGGTTTTTACTTTGGTTCTGGTTATTTTTTTATAATCAGATAACTCTTGTGCATACCTAGTTAATAATGCCATATCATAGGCCGTAGAAAGATTACCACCATTTTCATCTAAACCATGTGGATTAACAAAAACAGTGTTTTTCATGCCAATTTTCTTAGCTTTTTCATTCATTTTATGCACAAAATCCTTTTCACTACCAGATATATAATTTGCAATCATTAAAGCCGCATCATTTCCACTTCTAAGCATTAAACCATATACTAAATCTTTTAAACTTATCTCTTCGCCAACTTGAATATAAATATTAGAACCATATGCTTTTAAAATATTTTCATCGACGATTACTTTTTCATCTAATCGATTTGATTCAATTGCTAATACAGCCGTCATAATTTTAGTAATACTCGCAATTAACATTTGTTTATTTTCATTTTTAGCATAAATAACACGACTAGAATCTTGATCCATTAAAATAACCGCTTCACTACTAACAGTTAAGGCATTAACTGGTAACCAAATACTAAACAATAATAAAAATATAATAACCCTTTTCATAATTTCCTCCTAATAAAAGATATGAAAAAAAAGGACATCTTAGTCCTTTTTAAGCAGTAACATATACACCATGTATTTTTTGTTTTTCCGTTTCCGTTAATTCATCTAATAACCATTCATCTTCTTCTTTAGTTAACCTTATATCCAAGGTGTATTTTGTTTTCCGGTTTTCTTTTATTAAAGTATCAATTTTATAATCCATATATTTTAAATTAGAAAATTGTTCATTATCATCTAGAAAATCATTTGGATTTTCTTCTACATGTTCATCTACTTCTATTTGGGCACGAGCATAATCATATACTTGAATTTCTACAGTAACAATAGCAGTATCCCCATTAATAACTTCATCTTTAATTGTATAAGTTAAATCTTTATATTGCCTTTTCATTAACTCCTTATATTGATCTTTTTGAGCAGTAGTCAAATTTTGTTCTGCTACTACTTCATCAAGTTGATTAGTTACTTCCTGATTTAAGGTTTGATATTTTGTAAATAAATCTTCTACTGCTCGTGTTGGCGATGCTTTTGGATTAAATAAAGTGCCACCACAACCAGTTACTAATATTAACATTATTAAGCCAACCAATATTTTTTTCATGTTTACCTCCTAGTTATAGATTGGCAAAATATACTTAAAATATACATTAAAATTCGCAATTATTTGGCGTTCTTGGAAAAGGGATTACATCTCTAATATTCTCAACCCCAGTTAAATAAATTAATAAGCGTTCAAAACCAAGACCAAACCCTGAATGTTTAACACTACCATATTTCCTTAAATTTAAATACCATTCAAGATCATTAAGCGTAATGTTTTTTTCTTTCATTAATTTTAATAAAACATCAAGGCGTTCTTCTCGTTGTGATCCACCCATTAATTCACCAGCTTTTGGTACTAAGAAATCAACTGCTGCTACAGTACCATCCCCATTATCACGCATATAAAATGCTTTTATTTCTTTTGGCCAATCTGTAACAAATACTGGTGTTTTAAAATATTCTTCAGTTAAATATTTTTCATGTTCAGTAGTAATATCTTCACCTTGTTTAGGCATAACTTCCCATTTTTTATTGGCTTTTAATAATATATCAATCGCTTCTTTATGCGTAATTCGTACCGCTTTCGCATTTACTACATCTTTTAATCTTTGAATTAAACCTGGTTCAACAAATTTATTTAAAAAGGCCATTTCTGCTTTTGCATGCTCTAAAACATAACTAATAATATATTTTAAACATTCTTCTTCTACATCCATACAACCATTTAAATCAGTAAAAGCCATTTCTGGTTCAATCATCCAAAACTCAGAAGCATGTAATTTAGTATGTGACTTTTCCGCTCGAAAAGTAGGCCCAAAAGTATAAATACGTTTGAAAGCTAAAGCAAATGCTTCACCATGCAATTGACCAGATACGGTTAAACTAGTTTCTTTACCAAAAAAATCTTTACTGTAATCAATTTCACCATTATCAGTACGGGGAATATTATTAGGATCAATTGTTGAAACTTTAAACATTTCGCCTGCTCCTTCGGCATCATTACCAGTAATAATTGGTGAATGTAAATAAACATAGCCTCGCTCTTGAAAATAACAATGAACCGCATAAGCAGTTATACTACGAATCCGAAAAACCGCTTGAAATAAATTAGTACGCGGTCTTAAATAAGCAACTTCCCTTAAAAATTCACGTGTGTGTCTTTTAGGTTGAATAGGATAATCTTCCGCCGCATCTCCTTCTAAACTAATATTAGTTGCTTTAATTTCAAATTCTTGTCCGGGTGCTGGAGAAGAAATAACTTTCCCTATAACACGAATCGCACTGCCTACTCTTAATTTTTGAATTTCAACAAAATTATCTAAATCATTTTCATATACTATTTGAACTGATTTAAAATATGTTCCATCATAAAAATCAATAAAACCAAATTCTTTTTGTTTACGATGATTTTTAACCCATCCCTCTAAGATAACTTCTTTATTTAAATAATCTTCTTGGTATAATTTAATAACATCTAATAGCATACTATCACCTCAATTCAATTTCTTTATTTCTGTTTTTAATATTTCGGAAGCTTTTGCTGGATTAGCTTTCCCTTTGGTTTTTTTCATAACTTGCCCTACTAAATAATCAAGGACATTATCACGACCATTTAAGTATTCAGTTACTACTTCTTTATTTTCATTAATAACTTCTAAAGCAATTTTTAGTAAATAATCTTCATCTTGTATTTGTGACATATTAGCACTTTTCACAATATCTATTGGTTCTTTCTTTTCTTGTAGTGCTTGATAAAATACTTCCTTCCCTTGTTTAATGGAAATAGTTTTATCTTCTACTAATTTAATTAACTCAACTAGCATTTTAGGCGTGATAAATATTTCATTAATCCTTAGTCCATATTTATTAATATGACCTAAAACAACACCATTAATCCAATTAGTAATTTTTTTATAATCATCATCATAAGTAATAGCTTTTTCAAAAAAATCAGCAACTTCTTTATCTTTTACCAAAATAGTAGCATCATAACGCGATAAACCATATTCATTCATATATAATTGAATACGCTCATATTGAAGCATTGGAATCGTAGTTTTAATTTCATTAACCCAATCTTTTTTTATTTTAATAATAGGAATATTAGGTTCCATAAAATATTTATAATCAACTGCTTCTACTTTTTCCCGCATCGTATAAGTTTTTCGTTTGTTATCATCAAAACGACGCGTTTCCATAATAACTTTTTCCCCATTATCTAACATTTCGGCTTGCCTTTTTATTTCATATTCAATCGCGTCTTTTACATTATTAAATGAATTAATATTTTTTAATTCCACCTTTGTCCCCAGTTCTTTACTATCATCTTTCATTAATGAGATATTAACATCGCAACGCATTTGACCTTTATCACTTTTAGCTTCTGAAACATCACAATATAAAAAGATTGAACGTAATGCTTCTAAAAAGGTGACTACCTCTTCACTATTATGTAAACATGGTTCCGTGACTACTTCAATTAAAGGAACCCCCGCTCGATTATAATTTAATAAAGAATAACTACCATAATGATCAAGACTAGCAGTATCTTCTTCTAAATGCATCTCTTTAATAAAAACCTTTTTATCTTCACCATCAACATTTATTATCAATACACCATTAGACCCAATCGTTTTATTAAATTGGGTAATTTGATAACCTTTAGGTAAATCAGGATAAAAATAATTTTTGCGATCAAAAACAAGTTCATTTGGAATTGTACAATTAAGAGCAAGAGCAGTTTTAATTGCATACTCTACTGCAGTTTTATTAACAACCGGTAATACACCCGGGAAACCTAAATCAATAGTTGCCACATTAATATTGGGTTCTTCACTATATATATTAGGACCCATTGAAAATACTTTTGCTTTTGTTTTTAATTCACAATGAACTTCTAACCCGATTACAACTTTATACATTTTTGTTTCCCCCTTTTGCCATTATTCCTTTATAACCAAGTTGGGATTCTAAAGCATAAGCCATATTTAATACTTCACTGTCTTTTAAAATAGGGCCTGTTATATTTACACCAATTGGCATATTAGAAACAACACCACTTGGAATCGTAATGCTTGGGAAACCACCAAAATTACCAATTACTAAATGATTTTCTAATAATAAATAGCGATCTAATAATTTGTCAAATTTTTGGTCAAATTTAGGGGCAATACCACCAGTAGCAGGTAAAATTAAACCATCATATTTTTTAAATAATTCCGTTATTTTATCTACTATTATTCTTCTAACACGACAAGCATTTAAAAATAATTTTTCTTGATTTTCTTTTTGTAAAACATAACTACCAATAACAAATCTTCTTTTTATTAATTCTGAAAAACCATCAGTCCTTGTATTAAACATAACTTCATCTACCGTATCACCTGGTTGACGATTACCAAAAATAATACCAGTTAAATTAGCATTATTAGAAGTTACTTCAGCACATGAAATAGTAATATATGTAGGATGTAAAGCATTTAATAATTTCTTTTCAATCGAAACCGCTTCCACTTCGATCCCCAATTCCTTACATTGTTCTAATACAAAGTTAAAATTATCTAAAGTAGCTTGTACTTCTTGATTAATATCTTTGGTATCAATATCAATAATCTCTTTAATATAAAATAATTTTTTACCTTTTACTTTACCATCTAATAATTCACTATAAATTTTATTATCATCAGGTAAACTAGTCATATCTTTTTCATCTTTTCCTTTTAAAGCATCAATAACATATGCTGCATCTTCAACCCATCTTGTTAAACAACCAAAATGATCAAGGGAAGATGCAAAAGGAAATAAACCATAGCGAGAAATTCGACCATAAGTAGGTTTGAATCCAACCAAGCCACCATATGCAGCCGGTTTACGAATTGAATCACCGGTATCAGAACCTAATGCAAAAGGAACAATTCCAAGAGCAACAGCCGCTGCACTACCAGCTGAAGAACCACCAATCATTCTTTCTTTATCCCATGGATTACATACAATTCCCGTATGACCAGTAGTACCACTACCACCCATTGCTAATTCATCTAATACTGTTTTCCCTATTAAAACCGCTTTTTTTTCTTTTAATTTAGTCACTACAGTTGCATCAAAAACCGGAACATAATCTTTTAAAATATTAGAGGAAGCCGTAGTTAATATTCCTTTCGTAGAAATATTATCTTTTAAGGCATAAGGAATCCCATAAAGAGGATTATCAACATTATCATCTAAATCCTTCGCCGCATTTAAGGCATCATCTAAAATAGTAACAAATGAATTATAATCTGATTGATATTTATAAGCACGCTCTAAAGCAGCTTTTGATAAAGTAAGTGGTGTTATTTCACCATTTTTTAATAATTCATGCATTTCTTTTATTGTTAAATCTAAATATTCCATCTTAACCAACCACCTTTGGTACTTTTATTTCATTATTTTCCATTTCTTTTGCATTTTGTAATACTTCTTCCGTCTTTAAACAATCTTTAACCTTATCATCATTAAAAAAAACATCCGTCATAATAAAAGGATGAGTCATCGGTGTAATTTGTTCAATACCTTCAATTTTATTAATTGCTTCCATATTTTTCAAAATATAAATAAACTCTTTTTGTAATACTTCATATTCTTCATCTTTCATATCAAACATTAATTTAGATGCATATTCTTTTAAGTCTTCTTTCTTAATCATATTTGACCTCCTCATCTATATTATACAATAAAAAACATAATGGCGCCTGATGTAGGACTCGAACCTACGACCAACCGGTTAACAGCCGGGCACTCTACCAACTGAGCTAATCAGGCATATAAAAACAGTTCCATCCCAATCGGGACGAAACTGTAAGTTCCGCGGTGCCACCCAAATTGTCATCAAATATTATTATTGATGACCACTCGTTGATTCTAGTAAATCTAGTAATATATTAACGGATTACTCCCGGCTTAGCCTACTATTATTTCGGTAAGCAGCTCCAAGGTGTTATTCCAATTAACCTGTATTGTTAGCTTTCACCAACCTAACTCGCTTTAAATAGTGTTAATTGTACTTCTCCTCTTCAAAGCTATGACCTAATTATATATATATATTATATATTTGTCAACTCTCTTTTTTATGGCTCCATAATATTTCCTAAAAATAGAATTGCCTCACTATCATTATCAATTACTCCTAAGATAAATGGTCGATTAATATTCATTTCATAATCTACCAATCTATCACTTGTAAGACGCATTTCAACCTTAGTCATTGCTGCTGCTTCCGTTCCTTTTTCATCAATCGCTAGAAATGTTTTATGAGTTACATCTTCTATGTGTATGCCATCAACAATCGCATCATCAGCCATTTTTGAAAAATCAGCATCACCATTCCAAGCATCAACCATTCCTAAATCCATTAATGGTTTTTTTAACAAGGTATCATACTCTATTTTTACTTTCGGCATCCTTAAGTTAACATTAACTTGATTATTTTTCATTTGTTTGATTAATTCACTAATCATATTAGAATTTAAATTTATACTATTAAATTCATTATTAGGTAAAATAATAAACATTGATGTTTTATTATCCTTATACGGAAGTAAAACAGCCTTTAATAATTTATCTTCAGTATAGCCAATTTTATCAATTTTATTCATCATTTTTACGGTTTTAATACCATTAGGTGTATGAAATTCTTGTTCACTAGTATCATTAGCAATAAATGGATTTAACCAATCTGCTTTAAAATAAATAGTATTAATTAAAAACATAATTGTTGAAGGATCTATTTCACCAGTAATTGCTTCTTTAATCCGCTTCTTAGTATTTTTCTGTACCCAATTATTAATCGTATCTTTTGCTTTTGGATTATTAAAATCTAAACCAGAAACCATCGCTCCATAATATGTTTTATTTTGATTTAAAAAGTTAACCTTTACTTTTTGTTCGTATGTATCCCTTATCCAAATTGAATTAGCTAATTCGATTTTACTCTTTTCATATCCTAAAATTAAATATTGTAAATCACGATTTAATTTATTAAATTGCTCTAAACTTATATTATCTGCTTCTAATACTTTACCCATTTCTAAAGCAGTATTGCCACCAGCACCATTATAAGTCATCCCTAACGCTAGATAAATACTAACTGGTGATATAAACATATTTTCATGTTCCTTATATAATTCATCATATAATTTAAAAGCAAAATTATTTAACTTTATCATACTTTGGTCATTAAGTTGTTTAACCGGCTTAATATTAGTTAAATGCCCAGGAGTGGAATGTAAGGTACTCATTCGTGGTTTAAAGCCACAGGCATTAAGTAATAATAAGCAAATAACTATAAATATAATATTAATTTTTTTCATTTTTATCATCCCCTAATATAATTATATAATATTACATTGATTTTAACAACCAATATAATATTGCTTTTTAAAACTCTATCATATATAATTTTAAAAATGGAGGTTAATAATATGCTTAAAAATATATTTGCTGGTATTTTTATTGGCATTGCTAATATTATTCCTGGCATTAGTGGTGGTACTATTATTGTAATCTTAGGTATATTTGACGAATTAATGTTTTCTATTTCTAATTTAATCAAAAAAGATAATCCCCAACGAAAAAAACAAATTATCTTTTTAAGTCAAATTATATTTGGTTTACTTATTGGTTTAATTAGTTTTGCCAATATTATTGATTATTTATTTAAGAATTATCCTACCCAAACTATATATGGATTTATTGGACTAATATTATTTAGTATCCCTTTTGTTATTAAAAAAGAACTACCTAATACTACTTGGTTTAAAATACCTTTTACGAAAAGAAAAAACAATTTATCCGTTCCTTTTTTAATAATTGGAAGTTTAATAATAATAATTTTAATGTTATTAAATAAAAATGTTAATGATAATTTAAATATTGTGTTTCCTACAATCACTATATTATATTTAATAAAATTATTTTTTGTTGGTAATATAATTGGAAGTGCAACAATCATTCCAGGTATTAGTGGTGCAATGATATTATTAATATTAGGTCAATATCATATATATAAAGGTTATATATTAGAATTATTAACCTTTAAATTAAATATTCTTATTCCTTTATGTTTTATTGGTATTGGTATTATAATGGGTATTGTAATTGGGGCTAAAATAGTAACTTGGTCTTTAAACAAATATCGTAAAGAAACTATAAGTTTAATAATCGGTTTAATAATAATGAGTTCACTGGCACTTTTCCCTCTTGATATTAACTATAATGTTTCTATAACAGTATCAAGTATTATTTGCTTCTTATTAGGTGGCACTTTAATTACAATAATTGAAAGATTAAATAAAACTAAATAATAGTGAAATTTTTATAAATAAAAAGAGCATTGAAATAAATGCTCTTTTATAATTTCATTAATTCAGTTTCTTTTTCTTTATACTTTTCATCGATTATTTTATTATATTTATTAATTAAATCTTGAATGTGGTCTATTCCCCTTTTTTCTTCATCTTCTGATATATTTAACTTCTTAATCGCATTATTACTTTCTTGTCTAATATTTCTAAGAACAATGCGTGCTTCTTCAACAATTAATTTAGCTTGTTTAACATATTCAATTCTTCGCTCTTCGGTTAATGGGGGAATATTAATAGTAATTGTTTCCCCATTATTATTAGGTGTAAATCCTAAATCAGCTTCAAATATAGCTTTTTCAATATTAGCTAATGCTGATTTATCAAAAGGTTTAATTGATAAAGTATGAGCATCAGGAATAAGAATAGAAGCCAACTGAATAAGGGGGGTATCTATTCCATAATAAGAAACTTTTATTCCCTCTAATATATTAGGATTAGCACGTCCTGCTCGCACATTAGCAAATTTGCGTCCTAATATTTCAATTGCTTTATCCATTTTTTCTGTTGTTAAATTTATTACGGTCTCCATTTATAATACCTCCTTTACTATAAAAATATAGAAAAAGACTTAAAAAAGTCTTTAAATATTATTAATTTGATCCATTACTTCAGCAGCAAAATCATCATTTCGTTTTTCCAATCCTTCACCAACTTCAAAACGAACCATTGACTTTAATATGCCTTCATTATTTTTTACATAAGCACCCACATTAATTTTATCATCTTTAATAAAGATTTGTTCCTCTAAACAATTTTCTTTATAATATTTATTTAATCTACCCATAACCATTTTTTCAGCAATATCAGCTGGTTTTCCTTCATTAATAGCTTGTTCTTTAATAATCACTTTTTCTTTTTCTATTACATCATTTGGGACTTCATCACGGTTTAAATATGATGGGCGCATTGCTGCAATATGCATTGCTACATCCTTTGCTACTTCTTCAGTACCACCATTAATTATAACTAAACTAGAAATCTTACCTCCCATATGAATATAACTACCAAACACATCATTATCATCTTTAGTTAAACGAACAAAACGACGTAAACTAAGTTTTTCTCCAATCTTAGCTGTTTTATTAATAATAAGTTCTTCTAATGTACCTTCATCACTATTTAATTTTAATGCTTCTTCGACTGTTTTAACATTACTATTTAATAATATTTCGGTAATAATATTAATTAGATCTTTAAATTCTTCATTTTTAGCAACAAAATCAGTTTCTGAATTAACTTCTAAAATGACAGCTTCATTACCTTTACATAAAACATTAGTTAAACCTTCGGATGCAATTCTTTCCGCTTTTTTAGCTGCCTTTGTAATTCCTTTTTCCCTTAACCAATCAATTGCTTTTTCCATATCACCACTAACTGCTTCTAATGCTTTTTTACAATCTAGCATCCCCGCACCAGTTACTTCTCGTAATTCTTTAATCATTGGACCTGTAATCATTATTATCCTCCCTTTATATAATTATTTATTTAAAACGCCAATTAATTCATCTTTTTTTAATTTAGAATAGCCTTGAATTCCTCTTTCTTTAGCCATTTCTTTTAATTTAGCAACGGTTAGCTTAGTTAAATCAATTGTTTCTTCTTTAACTTCTTGTTTTACCTTTTTAGGTTTGCTTACCTTTTTCTCTATTATAGATACATCATCTTTTTTATCTTCAATTACTTCTTCTTTTTTATTAGCATCCATTTCTTTAGTTAACGCACTTTCAATATCAAAGTCAGTCTCGGTTTCTTTTTCAATTGCATTTTCTTTCGCTTTTTGTTTTGCTTCTTTTCTTAGTATTTTTTCTTTATCTTCCTCAGTTAAATAATCAACCATTTCTTGATTAGTAGCTTCCGCAATAGCATTAGTTAATACCCCTAATATTAATTTAACTGCTCTAATTGCATCATCATTAGCTGGGATTACATAATCAACATCATCGGGATCACAATTAGTATCAACAATTCCAAATACCGGAATATTTAATTTCCTTGCTTCGAATATAGCATTTATTTCTTTCTTGGGATCAACAATAATAAGTGCTTCCGGTATTTTTTTCATTTCCCTAATACCAGATAAATTCTTTTCTAACTTAGCATATTCCTTTTTTATTTTAATAACTTCTTTTTTTGGTAATACTTCAAAAATCCCATCGGCTTCCATTTTTTCAATTTCAACCATTCTACCAATTCTTTTACGAATAGTCTTAAAATTAGTTAAAGTACCACCTAACCAACGTTCAGTAACATAATACATACCAACCCGTTCGGCTTCTTCTCGTGATGCTTCTTGGGCTTGTTTTTTGGTTCCAACAAATAAAACCTTACCGCCATTTTTAGCGATATCATATAAAACTTTATAAGATTCCTCAATCTTTCTAACTGTTTTTTGCAAATCAATGATATAAATATCATCCCTTGCTGTAAAAATATACTCTCTCATTTTTGGGTTCCATCTTTTAGTTTGATGCCCGAAGTGGACCCCCGCTTCTAGCAAATAAGTCATTGACACAACTGCCATTTAAATTCCTCCTTTTGTTTTTTCTTCCGAACACTTCAACTTTGAACATCACCACCATGGCACTAGACGCCCAAATCCATGTCGTGTTTAATAAAATCAATAATGATTATAACATATTTAAATCATTATATACAAGTATTTTATGTCGGAAATTGAAAACAACTATATAATTTTACTTTTAATTATTATTATATAATTATTTATAATAAAGGATGATTATATATGATTTTAGAAACTTTTATTGTTGTTAATGTTGTTACTCTGGCTACAAAATATATATATACCAAAGTTACTGACAAACATAGTACTTATCACAAAATTGTTAATGATGGTTTATACCATATTACTACAAAATAAAATGCTAAAGCAATAATAGAAAGTGGTTATATAAAGCCTTCTAATATATTATTATCTGGCGGGAAGAAAAAATGTTTTTTCTTTGCCGGCATTCTCAGTTATATGGATATATGCCGTAATACAGCTAGTTTTGCTAATCAATATGAATTTAATGCCGTAAAATTAAATATTACTCATGATGAATTAGCACGTTTTAAACAGCGCACATTTAATGATGAAGCAATTATTTACGAAGGAAAATGTTACTTGCCTAACGAAAGAGTTGAAATAATAGAGTTAGTTCTTGATTTAAATAAAGGAAATAATATTATAATACGCCCGAAAACGGAAAAAGAAAAAAAACAATATATTCCTTCTCCACAATTGATTCAACATTTAAAATTAAAACAAAAAAAATAGAAACAATTAAAAGACTTTTAGAAGCTAACATTCATGAAATTAAGTCACTACCAAAAAATTTACAAAAACTAACAATTCATTCATATAATACAGTGATTAACAAATTCAAACAAAAAAAATATAAGTTGTATCAAAATAATTTTTATATTAAAGAAAAAGTAGAAAAAACACTATAATTTATATGGTTGAAAATCAATTTCTATTTTTATTTTATTATCATTTTGATAATGAGTAATAATTTCTGCTAATTGTTTTTTTATTTCATCTTTTAATCGATACTTAATAATGAATTGGAAATGATATAATTTTTTTACTTTAAATGGATTAGCCATAGTCGGTCCCAGAACATGATTAGGTGACAATAAATGTTTTCGTAAATGCTTCCCGATTTTATTCGCTACCATTGATCCGTACTCATAATCCTTTGTAATAATTTTTATTAGAACAAGAAAACAAAACGGCGGATAATTAAGTTTTTTCCGAAGTAATATTTCTTTTTGATAAAAACCAGTATAATCATGCTTTTTCACCATTCCCATAACATAATGCTGTGGATTAAAGGTTTGAATAATAACTTCTCCTGCTTTTTGACTACGACCAGAACGACCTGCTACTTGACTTAATAATTGAAAAGTACGCTCACTACTACGAAAATCAGGAACATTAAGGCCAATATCACTATTTAGAACACCTACTAATGTTACTTGGGGAAAATCTAAACCCTTAGCAATCATTTGGGTCCCTAATAATAAATCATATTTATATTCATTAAAATCTTTAATAATACGTTGGTGCGAATTTTTCTTCGTAGTGGTATCAAGATCCATTCTTATCACTCTAATACCTGAGAATTGCTTTTTTAGTTCTTCTTCAATCCGTTCAGTTCCGACACCAAAAGAAGTTAATTTTCGTTCTTGACATTGCGGACATATTACTTCCTTCTTAGTAGCATAACCACAATAATGACAACGCATAAAATCACTTGTTTTATGATATGTTAAAGTAATATCACAATCAGGACATTTATAAGTATACCCACAATTTTGACAAGTAATATAATTAGCATATCCTCTACGATTTAAAAGAATTATAATCTGTTCTTTTTTTTCTAAACATTTATTTATTCCCTGAATTAATTCAGAACTAAATAAATTAAAGCCTTTTTTGATACTATTATTCATATCAATAATATGAACCTTAGGTAACTCTTTTTGATTAACTCTTTTCGTTAATTCTACTAATTGATAAAGTCCTTTTCTAGCTCTTGCATAACTATCTAATGATGGTGTAGCACCCCCTAAAACTAATTTAGCTTGGTGTCTATTAATACGCCAACCCGCAATGTCAATCGTATGGTAACGAGGATTGTTTTCTTGTTTATAAGTAGTTTCATGTTCTTCATCAATAATAATAACACCAATATTAGATAATGGTGCGAAAACTGCACTTCTCGCCCCAATTACAATTGAGACTTCTCCTCTTTCAATTTTACGCCATTCATCATATTTCTCTCCAGCACTTAAACGACTATGTAAAATTGCGACTTTTTCTTGAAAACGACTTTTAAAACGGCTTGCTAATTGAGTAGTTAAACTAATTTCTGGTACTAAGACAATAGCCGTTTGACCGTTATTAATAACATGTTCAATCACTTCCATATAGACTTCAGTTTTACCGCTACCAGTTACCCCATGTAATAAAAGTTTTTGCTCTTTAGAATTAATTATTTCCTTAACAACTTTTACTTGTTCATCCGTTAATTTTACTTTTTTATAAACATCAATATCGCTATCTAAGCGATATACTTCTTTTTTTGTTTCCTTAATTAAACCTTTACTTATTAAAGTTTTTAAAGAACTAGCACTTTTAAACTCTTTTTTTAAACATTTTTTTTCTTTAAGTAATAATGATAAGATTGTATGTTGTGATTTAATTTTATTATATTTTAAATATTTTTTTATTTCATTTTCATCTTGATTTAAAACAATATATGTTTCTAATTTAATATTAATACTAGTTTTATTTTTAGCTTTTAAAGCTACTGGTAACATTGTTTGGTAACAACTAATAAGGGGTGCTAGATAAAGATTACTCATATATTGACCTAATTCAATCATTTCCCGATTTAAAACTGGGTTTTCATCAATAACATCAATTATTTCTTTTAATTCATAATCAAACTCTTTTTCATTAGTTAAAGTATCCATTATAAAACCTTCTATTTTTTGATTGTTAAATGGAATTAAAACTCTTTTCCCAACTTCAATTTTATCAATTAATGAATTAGGAACCAAATAACTAAATAATTGATCATTCTTATTAACTCTTTGTTCCACCAATACATTTATTATCATCTAATCACCTCTAGTAAATCTATTTTATCATAGAAATAACCAAACAAGTTTCTTTCCATAAAAAAAGTATATAAATTTATATATATACCCTTTTATAAAACTCTTTATTATACTACTAAAATATCCCCTGTCATTTCTTTTGGAATTTCTATTTTCATTATTGTTAATATAGTAGGGGCAATATCAGCAAGTTTACCATCTTTTACTTGATAATCTTTATTACAAATAATAAAAGGCACTTTATTAGTAGTATGTGATGTTACAACATGCTTATTTTCATCTAACATGTATTCACAATTACCATGATCTGCAGTTACAATTAATAAACCTTGTTTTTCCTTTATTTTGTTATAAAGGCGGCCTAAATTTTCATCAACTACTTCTACTGCTTTTTTGGCTGCTGCAAAATCACCAGTATGTCCAACCATATCACAATTAGCATAATTTAATATAATTACATCATATTTATTGGTATCAATTGCTTTTAATAATTTATCGGTTATTTCATAAGCACTCATTTCTGGTTTTAAATCATAAGTTCTTACCTTTGGTGAATTAATTAATAAGCGATCACAACCATCTAATATTCGTTCTTTTCCTCCATCAAAGAAATAAGTAACATGCGCATATTTCTCTGTTTCCGCAATCCTTAACTGCGAATAACTTAAATCAGCTAAATACTCTCCTAAAGTGTTTTTCAATTCCTTAATTTCAAAAGCACTTTCACCAATTACTGATTGAGCACAAGGCATTAAAGAAACTAATTTTAAGTTTTCAATCGTTTTAATAGCAAAGTCCTTAAATGTTGTATTAGTAAGTGCTGTTAATATTTGCGTTGCCCGATCTGGTCTAAAATTAGCAAAAATAATCCCATCATTATTACTAATTTTACCATCTTCATTAAGAATACTAGGTAAAATAAATTCATCATATATTTTTTTGTCATAATGATCATCAATTACCGCTTTTAAATTATCATATTTTTGACCTTCACTATTAACTAAAGCATCATATGCTAATTTAGTTCGATCCCATCTCTTATCACGATCCATTACATAATAACGCCCAGTAATAGTCGCAATGTGACCAAAACCATATTCTTTAATTTTATTCTCTAATTGTTTAATATAATCATACGCACAATCAGGTAATGTATCCCGTCCATCAGTAATAACATGAAAATAAACATTAGTAATATTATTCCGTTTACATAATTCTAACATCCCTAAAATATGGTTAAGATGAGAATGAACACCCCCATCACTTAATAAACCTAAAATATGCAATTTACTATTATTATTTTTTACATGATTAATCACTTTTAATATTTTTTCATTATTAAATATTGATTCATTATTAAAGGTTTCATTAATTAATTGTAATGGTTGCAAAACAACTCGTCCGGCCCCAATATTTAAATGGCCTACTTCACTATTTCCCATTTGTCCTTTCGGCAAACCAACTGCTTCTTCACTAGCATCTAATAAACTATAAGGGTAATTATTCAATAATTGATTAAATATAGGCGTATATGCTTGCTTAAAAGCATTCCCTTTAATCTCATCCCTCATTCCTACTCCATCTAAAATTGCAAGTATAATTGGCTTCATACCATCGCCTCCATATTAATATAATAGCATATTATAAATAAAAAAACTACCGAAGTGAAGTAGTCAATTAAAAGTAGACACTTTATAAAAAGCACTTCAGAACTCCGATTCATATTTATATTGAATTGGAGTTTTATAATTTAATGAATAAGCAGGTCTTTCATTGTTATAATAATTGATAT
>Ga0334898_1001257_pt1 | contig 30154 bp, 43 predicted proteins | sample GraSluR3_MG_10_FD_207228 | JGI IMG/M metagenome (GOLD analysis project Ga0334898, IMG submission 207228) | Sludge microbial communities from methane-producing bioreactor in Wageningen University, Netherlands - Granular Sludge_3_08-R3 | ecosystem: Engineered > Bioreactor > Anaerobic >... | reverse complement strand
TTCGAAATTCACCGTCACCGCTATCATCCGACAAACCATAGACTTGTCCATTGGCAAAAGTACCTGTATCTGTGTACCAACAGTCTTCTATGGTAACCAATTGCGCCTGATAATCCATGAAGTTAGTATCCGATGACACCTCATTTGGCAAATCGTGACAGACTTTTGTCAAATCGGCGCCAATTTAAGCCTGTATGCGCCTTAATTGGGCTGTTTTAGTGACAGAGAGTTGTCAAATGTGCGCTCATCTTAGTGACAGAGAGTTGTCAAATTATACTTCGTGGGCAACGATATCGGCAATGGTTTGGTCATAATGAAGTGCAATCGTATCGTATTCAATATCCCTTATAAGATAGTCTGTGCCGGCATGTCTGGCTGTGTATCCGGGAAACAATAAATCCTGCGGGAAGGCTTTGATTGTAACTTCCCGCGTATTCCTGACAAGAAGCTGCTTATATAGCTCCATTACAGCATCTGTATGATTCTTTTTAAGCTGCTGGTTTGACTGATACTCTTTGACTTCAACATTTAAAACAGGAGACTCCTCTATCTCTTTCGGCTCACTGGATATCATATATCCATTCACAGGGACCTGGGATGCAGGGTCATTGCCTATTTCGCTATATTCTATCTTAGAGCCCTGCACCCTCACCTTAGCGCCTAATATTTGTGCAACCTGCCTCAATATCATTTCGTTTGTATCGCCTAGCTTGATCTTTACCCTGATGGCGAACCAAGAAGACGGTAAAACAGCCGATATAGCCCTAACAAGTGAATATGGGTTCACGCCGAGGGTCTCTATGGGACGCACACTGATATCATAATCCGGAAGGATGTCGTTCTGGAGTCTTGAGGATAGCCGCGATCTGATCCCGGACAGCATAGTTCCATAATTTTCAAAATAAAGTGTGTCTGATATTTCAAACTCCTCATCCAGCTGGGTGTGGATATTGGAGCTGAGTTCTATCTCCACCTCAAAATTCTCGAAATCTTCTTTGTAGTGGACAATCTGTCCCGTGAAATATCTCTTCCCGTTACAAACGATTCTGGCCTCAATATAATAGAAAAACCCCGAAAAATCATGAATGAAGTCATATACCTCTTTGCCATATTCTTCATCAGAAGTGGAGGGTGTAAGATGATAGTATGGAAGCGATATTTTGATCTTAGGAATCTCTATTATACTTATCTGCCCTTCGCTTTGGTAACGAAGCTTAGGAGGCTTTGTGAAGTGGTCTCTACTGAATATCACATTGCCGCTATGAGACAATACAAAATCTACCCTCATCTTATCGTGCTCTCATACTCTTTTTTAGCTTCTTGGTTCACCCTGTGTACCTCAACCAAATTGCTTTTGTTATCAACCACTATCCTCTGATCCCCAATAGCTTTTTCAACGTCATGAAGACGCCTTTCCAGCCTGTCCATCTTGTTTAATATCGGCGTGAAATCCAAGCTCCCGCCGGCAACACCGCCAGAAGCGAGCGACATGCTCGGTTGAGGAAGGCTGATAGCCGGTATAGACATCGACATCAGATCCTTTAGTCGATAGCCTTTTTGTAAAAGCGCTCTTAGCCCTAGAAGATCTGATAGGTTTTTCTTAGTGATCTCGCTTTCGAAAACAACCTCGTCTCGGTGCACAACGCCGGCAGGCTCTTCTTTGCCACCCTTACCAGTATATCCACCGCTACTGAATCCGAGATTGCCAATAAGACCCTTAAATGCAGCTATAATAGCAGCACCCAATCCAATACCCGCTCCAAGCCCAAGCGGTCCCAGCGTCGAAACAAGCCACTTGAATCCCTCTGCTATTGCACCCGCTATAGTCGCAAAAGCGCTCTGTATCTTCATGGGAATTGTTTTGGCATAAGCAGCCATCTCCACCGCGACTGTCTTGAGCACGGATGCCTGTTTTTCTCCCTCTACTGTTTGAGTCATTGCCAGTTCCGTGAGTTTATTGCGCACGTATTCAGCAAGCATCTGACCGATTGCATTCATGAAGCTGTCGCGCATACTGCCCCAGATTGCCTTAATCCGCTCCGATCCGGACATTGTGGTGTCCAATATGCTCCCCCATGCTGTTTGCGTTCCTTGCGCTACAGCATCTATGGCTGAGGCAGCAACCTTATTTTGCTCTCTCCAATACTCACGCTCTGCTTGCAACTTATCTTTCAAAGCCTGTTGATATTCAAAACTATCCCGACCATATCGTTCTTTCAGAAAGTTGAAATATTGATTTTGTCGCTCCCGAAGCTCCTCAGCAACCTCAAACCCCATATTTCTCTTAGCCTCTAAATACTGTATAGAAGTCATATAGTCGGCGCGTTCAGACTCCCTTTCTCTCTGCCGCAAGCTCTCCATCTGCTTTTCGTACCACTCGTTTAAATCAGAAACCTTTTCTTTTACCTTTTCCGGATCATCGGCAAAAGCGGTTTCGATAAGGCTTTTCTTCTCTTCAAACTCCGACTGTAGCTGCTGCCGCTCAGAACGCATACTGTCGAAAAATTGCTTAACTCTGCGCTTTGCGTCTTCTATATCTGCAGTTCTGGAAGACATGGCATGTTCACGCTCCTCGTCCAATAGCGCTTTTTTATGCTCAAACACCTCCTCTGCCTGCTCGATCGTCCAGATCCCGGATGCAATTCTTTCTTCGCGTTCTTCCTTTAGCTTCTTAAGCTGGAAATCATAATACCCCTCTGCTGCCCAACGCAGTTCTTCATAATACTCTTCTCCGGCTTTCTTGCTTTTTTCAGCAATCTCGGTTTCTATATCAACGAGTTGTTCCTCTAAACCCAACCTTTCTTTCTGCATATTAGAAAGTCTGGAGCGAAGATTGTTGATCCTGCTTTCAATTGGTATCCTTGCCATGTCACCTTGAGCACGAAATAGCGCTTGCTGTAATTGTTCTATCTCTTGAGTAAGTTCACCTTCTTCTTTTCTCAATGACTCTACACGCCTTCTTTTTGCCTCTATTTCTTCGCGATTGATGGTCTTGGTTAGCTCTATCGTATTCTCAAGCTCAAGATCATACTCTCTCTGCGCTCTGGAGAGAGCATCTGTCTCCATCTTTCGCGATGAAAGATGGATGCCGAGGGTGGCAAGTCCGGCAACAACGCCCGTGATTAGCAGATAAAGCGGATTGATCGCTGATTGCAGGATGGCAAAAGCTCCCGCTGCGGCTAATGCACGGATTTTCAATACAACCAACACGCCGGCAAAAGTAACGGTGGAAGTTATTAACGCTGTAAAAACCTCTCTGTTGTCATTCAGCACCTGCACAATAGATGTCAACACCTTCACAAGCGGCAACAAAACAGCCTTGATCATATCTCCCAGTTTTTCGGATAGATCCCCGACCAAATTTTGGTATTGCTCCAAAGCGCCGGCTCCGGATCTGGCTTCATCTTCTGCTATCGAAAAAGCGTCCGCCCCCTCTCTTAGAAGTTGCTGGAACTGCTCTTCTTTGGATGCGTTTTCATCAATTACAATGCCATAGCGCGTTAGCGTCTGTGTCTGACCTTTAGCTGCTCTACCCACCAGCATGAAAGCCGTGTTCAATTCCATCCGGTATTTTGCAGCCAAACCGACTGCTGCCCTCTGTGCCATCGGCAGCACGTTTTCTCCCAGCTCGCCAATGTTTTGCATTAGAGCAGTTGAAGATAATATCGCCTCGTCTCCATATCGAGTTACAGATTGAATGGCAGAAGCGTATTCGGTGAGCCTCTGGAAGTTGCGCTCCACTTCCAAGCCTGTATTTCTTAGCGCTGCTCGCAAACTTATTTCTGCATCCTCCTGGACGTTCGATCTTTCGATATGGCTCGATATGGCGTTGGTGATCATCCTGTATGCCATCACGACACCGCCGAGAGCAATTGTGACGCGCGCTATATTGGGCAACGCCTCACGCCAACCGGTAAACTGATAACGCGTCTCGACTTGGTCAGGAACGTCTTCCACCGCGCTGGCTGCTTCTCCCGCTGCATCAACCGCTTCCGACGAATCCCCGTCTATATCTACATGCCGGTCTTCTACATCATCAACAGCGCTTTGTGCGTCTTCAGCTTCGGATACAGCATCATCTGCATCTGCTTCGATCTCGATTTCATCGGCTTCGATACCAAGTTTCTGACGTACTTCCTCGATCTGTCGTTCCAGCTCCCTTGTGTCTAACCGAATAGATATCTCTAATTTTTGCCGCATATTTCCTTCTCTAATCTGCGAATATAATAGATCGCCTCGTCAATTTCGATATCATCGGTGCACAATCCAGCTCTCTGAAGATGATATATCATGTTCCAAAACGGATTTACTTCCGATCTCCCGGTTTCGTTTCGACCTGATTCACCTTGATTCTCTCCGCTAATTTTTGAAATGAAGCGGATATATTGGAAAAAAAAGAGGCAATCACCTCACACACTTCACTTAGGTCTTTCTCCTCAAAATCCTCTTCGGTCTTCGTAACCGTCTGGCAAAATTCGTTGATCTTTCCCTCTTCCAATAGCAAGTCCGTTACCCTGCCGACATCTACCTTCACCTTCTCTCCGGAGAGTAGATTTTGCAGGTCCAGATCTTTGAGTATTCCCCATGCTTTCTTGAGCGTCTTAATATTGGTATAAACCTTCATTTATCCTCCTATTTTTCTTGTTTTGTACAGTTTGCCATCTTTTATGAATATATGATTTTCCCGCGGTTCTGCCGGAAACTCTTCATATTCTTCTATGCTCACATCGGCAACACCATCGCGGATAGCTGCCTTTTTGGAATATGCACTTTGTAGCACAATATGACTGCGATTCATGATCCGCCATGCCTGGTTGAATATCCAGACATTCAAAAGCCGGCTCTTTACCAGCCCTCGAGGCCTAAATAGCGAACTACCGGAGTGTCTGGTTAAGCTCGTCATATCGTCTCCGCCGTGACCGGATAGTCCATTTTTCTCACCTTCACCGTCACCTCAGCATGCATAGGAATATCGACAAAATTTTCGAATTGCGGCACCCCTTCAAGAGCGTTGGTGATCCTCAACAGCAGTTCATCTGTGGCTATTTGCAGCTCAACTTGAACATGAGTCTCGTCCAACAAACCATAATCAGATGAGGGTAGATCTACCACCCAGTTACCTACAAAAACAGTCTTTTCATCATCTTTGTGTAAAAAGATGTCTTCGCCTACAACTCTATACAGTACAGTCGCATGTAATTTATGATATGACATTGCCTTATATATATAGTCTGTTGATGGTTCGGCATCTTCTTTGGCATGATGATAAGCATAGCAAAATACCTCTATTTCCAGCCCGTATCCGTTTCCCTCCTCCAATGGTAACTCTTCGGAAAGATTTACCTCCGCCCACGTTTTAGGTGGGATACTCTTTAGTGTGCTGCCGGTAATTATTATTTCTTCATGTACGTATTCAGGCATATCACACCTACTCTGCCGGTGCCGTTAACGGCTCTGTGATGACTTTAGCTGCCACTCCGGATGTAATCTCATCCATCATTGCCGTGCTGGCACCTATGCCTTCTATTAGCTTGGCAAGGTTCATTTGCGGTTCATTGAATACCGTCTCATATATCGTGCTCCAATCGCTTTCTGTTCCACCGGCGGATATGAATTTGAGCTGGAAATAAACCACTGCCTGATTCTCCAACCCGGTGTCGTAAACACCGGACCCGGCTGGTGGTTTGGGAATCCAGATCAAGTTACCCGGACTATTGGTGATATTTTCCAAAGTGCCCGGTGTGCCGGTTGCGTCCATAATCAGATATCTAATCTTCCATATCCCAATGGCATCGAGCGCTTGCGGAACAACAGTGATCACGGCATCCCCTTCATAAATGTTTTGAGCGACCGGAACTACACCGCTTACATCTGCGAGAATGCTGTTGATTGTATCGCCTAGCGAGTTGATTTGATCTTGCAGTTCGGATTCTAAGGTGGTAAGCGCGTCTGTTAGTCCATCGATGTCATCTATCGCATGTGCCTCACCGTCCGGATATTGAAGGTGCTTTACCAAATCTGAGCTCGGGAATAGTGTTCTCTCGGTTTCTGATTGTGCCACCCAGACCTCACCATCTTTGACTTGAATTGTGGCAACTACGCTTGCTTCCGTTTCGGCCCTATACAGTCCTCCGGCTACATGTCCCATCTCCAGATAATAGTCGTGTACCCAGCTACCACCATCCAGTTTGAGCACGTCGGCGCGCACATCTTTGTCTGTTATGGGCACTCCCTCTGCATCGACAAGCCTAATTGATATAAGTGCTGACATTTTTACATCCTTATTATGTTTTCTGCTATTGCTATCACTCTGCTATCCAGAAGGGCCATTATGTTCACAGCTGCCGGCTCCTCTCGATAGACAGACCTAAGTTCGACTTCTTGGATTTCTTTATATGCCTTTATATTAGGAAGATTTCTCGCCTTTCCCAATCTTTGCATTGGCATCTCTCCTTCTTTCCACCATATTATTACCTCGCCGGTGAGCATATTTTTGAGCTGCTTACATTTCTCCAGATCCGATACGAATTCTATTAGCAGCGTGTCTTGGAAATATCTCCCGATCTGCTTTTCGTCCTCCGGGTTGAAAGGATTCACATGTGTCTGCGCATAGCTCACCTCGCTATCTTGACGCACTATCCCATCTATCGCCAACACTTCGCTGTAATCTGGTCTAAGAAAGTAGATCATCCCGCCACCTCAATTTTGTTGCATCTGTATGTTAACCAGTTGGCTGAACATATCTTCTGTATAAAATTATAACTGCTGCCATGCCGAGCATGACCAAGCCAGCTATTGAGCATCTGTTCTACTTTTTTATCAGTGAGCTGTTCACTATTCAATAGTGCTGGTAGTTTCTTCACCTTACGCTTTATCTTTTTTTTACAATCATTTCTAAGCAATTTATGCGTTCTTTGTATCTTAAAACCAACCATATTGACGCCTTGGTCAATCGGGAAAATCTTGCTCTTTTTATTGTTCAGCTTTAATTTCAACTCGTTTTCAACGAATCTTTTAATTGCGTATAATGTGCACCTGGCTTCTTCTCGATCTTTCACAATTATCACAATGTCATCCATATAACGCACATAGTATTTCAGCCCCATTTTTCTTTTACAATACCGATCAAGCTCATTTAAATAGATGTTGGCAAATAGGTGGCTGGTTATATTGCCAAGGGGCAGCCCCTTTTCGTCTGGTGAACTATCCAATATCTGATCCAATAGATTTAGTGTCTTCACACATCTTATTTTCTTCCTGAGTATTCGCTTAAGAAGATCCCTATCTATCGAATAAAAGTACTTATGGATGTCGATTTTAACAATGAATGCCTTGTTGCCGGATATCCAATATGCTTTTCTCAGATAGTGTTGAATTTTATTCAGTGCCTTATGTGTTCCCTTTTCGTCTATACAAGCGTAGCTGTCTTTTATAAAACACTTATTATATATCTTCTTCAATATATTGTTTGCCATTACTTGAACCATCTTGTCCTTGAATCTTGGCGCGTATATCTCCCTTTCTTTCGGCTCATATACCTTGAAATAGATATATTCGTCCATTTGATATGTACCGTCTTTAAGCCTTTCAATCAAAGACCTGATATTATAGTGAGTGTCCTTTGCAAACATTAGAGCATCTCTCTTGTATTTTGACTTCCCAAGCATACATTGATTATACGCTTTGATAGCATTATCAACGGAAACGATTTGATTAAATAGCGGCATCATGGTGTTCCTTTCGTACTAAGCATGATGCCATTGTTAATGTGTTTACAGCTTATAGCTGAAAGAATCAACCTCTCTTGGAGAAACCAAGCCTTGTCACGTAAAACCTTGATCTTACGGATCGCCAAACTCACCAGGACGGGGCGCAGACCATTATTCGTATTCGTATTCCACGAATTATTCGAATTCAAGTTGGAAGCACCATTGTTACCGCGATTCACTCGCCTGCGCATACAGGTTGATCCTTTTTCTTATATTTAGACGATTTAATAAAGGCTGACAGCATTTTATTTATCTCTGTCAGTTCTATGTCTATATCCCTATGGTAGCCTTTGCTAATATATTTCTGCCGGCATGACAGCTTTAGCAGTATTTTCAATACCTGCAGGCATCCATCAGCTTCTTGCAGATAGGTAATCCTTTTAGACTTTACACTGTTTCCAAGAGAGATGTTCTTCATCAACTCTACTATTATCGTTTTGATTTGCTGACAAAGAGCATGTTTTTCCGACTTTGGAAAATTGACGAGCCTTGGATATAGCTTGTAATACAAGCTCTCTACCCTTCTGAAAATTATTAGATCGCTAACCATGTCGCACCTTCGCCTTCGCTCAGGCTGCTAAGAGAGCAGCGGCTCCAAGACGGGGCGCAGACCATAACCCGTATACGGAAGCCACGAAGTAAGCGAATACAAGTAGGAAGCACCATAGAAACCGCGAACCACTCGCCTGCGCGCATCGTGCGGATCGAAGTTTTGGCACCAGTTATACGAGCCCAGTATCTCTCCACCTTCTTCCGGGAATCTAATTGCTGCCAAATCTACATCTGTATATCCCACTGCCCAGTCCGGCGTGTGGGTTGGTGCATATGCTGGATATAGCCAAGAGTTATTTTTCGCTCTTTCGTGCAATGGCAGGATGAGCCTGTTCCATTCATTGTTTTTGCCAATACCGGGTCTGCCGTAGAGTGCTGTTGTTGGATCTTCATCGCTTCCGGTTAGCAAGCGCAATCTGTAAGTTATGCCGTTCAACTCGATGTGGGCTGTTTGCGGAGTTCTGCCAAAGACTTCGCCGTAGTATTTACCTTCCTCAGCGTGTGCTGCCTCAGCGAAGTTTTCCGGTTCTGCGTTTTGGAGCATATACTCCTCTGCAGCAGAGAGAACTTCGCCTGTACCATACACAGCGCCCATACGATAGATGTTATCCCAAGATATTGAACGTCTTAGAGTAGTCTTGGCAATGAATATTACCTTGCCTCGCCACATAAATTTTAGCCAATTTCTATCTTCTCTCAGTAGCGTTCCTTCCCATCCGGGGCTACTGTCCCAACCGGCTCTGATCGGGTCTTCACCGCCGAACGGTTCTGCTCCATCGGGAACTACTGCATTCGTGAATAGATAAGTAGAATCTTCTGCTGTTCCAAATAGCTCTTCAACCGAAACTTCGCCGAAGAATCCGCACTGTCGATTACCAGCGATCAGCTTTTGCGGACCGGGGAACATAAAGTCAAGCACATTGGGATCGTGGTTTCTTGCTATCAATATATTCTGTGCTCTCTCACCTAGTCCCGATATTTCACCAGCAATGGTATTGAATGCCAGCCCCTTGGTGTTATCGCCTTCCAAGCTGACAGGCTTGGCTTCGTGACCACCGACATTGATTTTGCCACCGTATGTAGCCAGGATGTTGTCTCCATAGCAGTTTTTCGTTCTGGCACCTTCGGCGTTAATGATGCTAGATCTAGTTGCGAATATTCCGCAACCGATCGGTCTGCCGGCATCATCGAAACCATCTCCACGATCTTCAGATGCTCCACGGCTTCCGCAATTATTAGCGATAGCTCTGCGGGCATTGATTACCGTGCTCGAATAAGCCCAGATTCCGTGTCTTTTCGCTCCATCGGCGAAAGCGTCATTGGCGTTGATCCGGCTGCCGCGTGTACCATATATGTTAGATCCGCCGAAATTTCTAAATCCGGCAAATGGCTGTATCTGTGCTTCGGCATTATCAGTGAGACACAGACCATCCAAATAGGACATGTAGTCATTAGATCCACTTTCGTCCTGCTCAAATATACAGTCAATTATCGGAGCTTTGCCGTTATACACACCTATGAAGGGATAGTAAAATCCTTCAAATTGCGTGGTCATCTGATCTCTTTCGACCACCACAGGCTCATATTTGCAGACCTGACCCTCTTCTGCTAGTGCGGCTCGGATTGGATCATAGTACACGAAATTGTCGAACTGATAATCCAGATCGAAATATAGAGTGTCCGGAGTATCTCCCGGCACCATTCTATGCAGTCCGTTGTAATCCATCTCTTCATGCTCACCCCATTGACCTTTAATGACAATAAGATCCTGATCGGTGAGCCCATGCTCCTCGGTAGTTGTGACTTTCACCTGATATCTGGGATCCTCACCCCAGTTAATTACTGTCGGGATAATTTTCTCATCTGTGCTTGTGGGTACTGAGACCTGACCTTCCTCTGCATTGGTCACGGTCACTACCGGACCTTCGACCGTAGCGGTGAATCTGTCCACTGTGTTGATAGCAGCGGCAAGCTTGGTGGCTACTTCTGCATCCGAGTCTGTGCTTGCTATCTCTACGAAATGCCCGGTTCCGTCAAGCTCCGGGTCGTTTTCGGCTTCTGTTTCATGAAACCAAAAATAGTGCTTTTCGTTTTGGCTCCACGGAGATGGCACCACGCCGTCTCTGATAGTGAAGGCCTGCGCATACAGATCGGATGCATCGCCTTCGTCTGTGTCTATCTCTATTTCCACCACCGCTTCTTCGCCGATACCGTCCACTTTGTCGCCCGGATCCACAGAGGCAATATCCTTGGGAGTATAGGACAGTTCTTTTACAAACGTGATCCAGCTTAGATCCAGATTCCGGATCAGGAGCTGCACTTTGGGCTGGTGTCCGTTCAAAAACTTCACCTTAGCGGCAAAGCCTTCTTTGATATATACGGGATAATATCTTTCTACAAGGTAAGCAACCGCTTCGTTTACATCTGCGAAATCTCCTCCGCTGCCTACCGCTACTTCCACATCGGCTGATCTACGTCTTAGAAACCTGTCCAAAAATTCTTCGGGCAGGTTATTTTCGTCCTGTAGGGACGCCGGAAAACTTACTACTTCTTCTGCCATTTCTATCTCCTTTTATTCATTAATTACAACTACTTGTGTGCCTTCGTGATCGACCACTTTTTTACCTTCCCAATCCACCACGACCAAATATGGCCACGGCGCTATTCCTCTATATATCATGTACTTTTGTTGGCTAATTCCTTTGTATTGTGTCTTGATCGTTCCCGTGAAAAGCTCCCCCAGATTACCTTCGCGCGAATATGTCCAGCGCAGTCCGTTGAATACCAGCACATCCCTTCCCCGAGTCGAAATCAAGATGAAGGTTCTCTGATTTTTGTTCAGCCTTTTATCCAGCCAGTTTTTTCGATCTTCAGAGAGTCCGATCAAGTTGAGCTCCACCGTGTTAGTGCGCACTCCCTGAAAGTAGTGCCGGGATGTGGGCAGTTCTTCCACATTGCTGCTCTCAGAGCCCGGGGTTTCTCCCAAGTCGGATATCTCTACTGCGTAGCTCTCCAAGGCATCTGCCATATCCTGGATGTTGTTGAATATATCGTCCGCTTCTGCTTTGGATATCTCACCGTCCGCCATATATAGCTTGCCGTGCGAAAACATGGGAAGGATCTTGTTGAGATCCAATACCTTTGTTTCGCTATAGCCCTCGAAACTCGTCTTCTGCAGACCGGACATAGCTAATCCTTTCTCACGACCACTTGTTTGCCTTCGTGATCGACCACTTTCTTACCCTCGTGATCAACCAGATAAGCATAGAACCGGCCGACCCTTCTGATCAGGCAAGTTACCAGCCGTAACATTATAGATATCCCTTCACAATGTGAATGTCCTGTCCCGCATATGTGCCCTTCACATAGACTTTTGCCATGTGAAACACACCAAGCTGAACTTCGTAGGTGGGATATCCATGTGCGCCGGCATCATCTGTGTGGCAGAACTGAAACTTGTCATCACCGCCGAGCAGGATCTCCGCCACACGGCCAGAGACATCAATCTCTTCCCACTCACCTGCGGTTGTTATCGTGTGCAGATCTGTTTCGAAACGAGGCCATGTACCGACCGATTTTCCATTCAGATCCTCGGGCAACAATCCTTTTTTATTACTCATCTTTATTCCTCCCGTTACTGGACTTCCTTTTGGTGTGGTGTCGAGGTGGTATTCTCCCTTCGTTTATCAGCATCAATTCAAATTTGTTTAGATATTCTTCCAAAATGTGCCGGATATCTTCTTTCAAGCTCTTCGCCCATTCTTCTTTCGTTTTTGCTATTTCCTGCTCATTTTTGCGGACTCTGGAAGACAGGTCTCTCCATCCCCATACCATAAGTCCGGAAATCACGGTTACGATAATGCCCATCAATATTGTAACTACATAGTTTTCCATCACGATACCCTTCCATATTTTGCGATTATTTGGTGGAACCGCACGGGCTCCGATTCATGAAATACATATATTCTTTTTCTTTTTTCTACTACAGAAACCCAGAGCAATCGCTTTTCCCGCGCATCGATATGCAGCATAGGAGTTATCCTGCCATCATATTCAGTGTCCAAATACAGTCCAATGCCGCCGATTTCCAATATGCGCTGCGCTTCCTGCCAAGCCAACCATACATGTGCCCAGGACATAAAGAAGTCGGTTGCGTCCGATCTCCTTTTGCCGCGGCAGAGATAATGTCTGCCTCTGCCATTCTCATAGCGCACATGTGCTCTCGGCACAGGGGATGGATAGATCGCATAACTTGCCGGCAGTGAGTTCCTCAATCTATTGAGTAGCAGCACGATAAGAGCGTCCATCTCTTCCAACACGCTGTCTGCGGATATCATCTCTTCTTTTTCGTTCCAGATCCCGCATGGCCATTCCGCTGCGGAAAATGATCTGAGCTTAGAAAAATTGAGATTCGCTGCCTTCATATTCTTATCCGGATTCCTGTGTAGAACTGCCATCTCAGCCTGCCGTAGTCGCATATTGTCGCCGTCAGCTCCCCGCTTAAAAAAGTGAGCAGCTGAATCTCTGCGCGTATATCCCAGCTCGTGGTTTCCTCTGTATTTCTGCCGGAAACCGACAATGCGACCTGGGTGCCGGAATATTGCAAAAACGCCGGTAAGCTGGCATGTATTGTAACTGCCAGCATTACCAGCGCCAGGGGGAAGAGAAGCTTCATTCTACTCTTTTTTCCATACCGATAGCAGAGCGTCCAACTTAGCCAATATATTTCTCCACTCCGCTTCTGTAATCTTATGGTCTTGCGCTGCTTCCCATACTGCGTGTATGAATGCTGCCAGTTTCTTTAATGTCTTGATAATTTTGGTAAGAAAACTGCCGGCTACCAGCCCAAGCCCCATCAATACGATTGTGATGATATCGTTGATCCCGACACCACCTGCCAACGGGTTATTCGAATTTTCCGCAAATGCCGGCGTGACAATAAAGATCATTATCATCGTCACCAGCATCAGTATTAATACTCCTCTCACGTTACCTCCTACGGTGTTGCGTCCGGAATGTCCATGTAGATGCGATATCTCAAGTGAGATGCACCTTTGTATTGTGTTTTGATAGTTGCTGCAAATAGCGCGCCGAAATTCCCCTCGCGGGCATACACCCAACGTAGTCCGTTGAATACAAGCGCGTCTCTGCCATTGTCGCTAACCAAGATCAGTGTTCTCTGCTTCTTGTTCAGCTCCTGCTCCAGCCAATCTTTTCGGTCCTGAGATAGTCCGATCAGATTGAGCTCGACTGTGTTTGTTCTAGACCCTTCGATTAGATATTGCGAAGTTGGAAGTTCCTCTGCGCTGCTGTTTTCTGATCCGGGTGTTTCTCCCAAGTCAGAAATTTCCACAGCGTTAGATTCCAAATCTGTCGCCATTACATCGACATCATCGAACATCGCATCAGCTTCGGCTTTGGTCATTTCGCCATCAGCCATATATAGCTTGCCATGCGAAAACATGGCAAGCATTTCATTGAGATCCAGAACTTCATCTTCGGTGTAATCAGTGAAGGTTGGTTTTGTTAGTGACATCATTCCCTCCGTTAATTGTCGCGGATGCTTACTGCGAATTTATCTTGATGCGTTTTGCCACCCCAGTTTGACCAGGTGTTCATCAAGTCTGCAGCTTGTCCCGCTTTTGGTTCGATTTTGACGCCGAATTCCTTCTGCCGTGCCCAACCGAAGATATTTCTCTGATAGAACAAGTTCGCTTTCTTTGTTCCGCCGCCGCCGTCGTAGGTTCCATCTACTTTCACATTCGGCATATTGGAATACATGCTAATAAGGAATCCGTGCGCTTTGCCGACAATACCACTTGGTATGTTGGTCTCGCCCATTTTATCCCTGCTAATGAAGTTGCTGATGCTGGTTAGTTCGGCTTCATCTGTTGCATTGACGAGCGCATAACGGTTCTCATCCGGTGCCCCGGCAATGTTGAGCAGCTTTCTAGCTTCTTTGAAATCGGCTTCGGTAAGTTTATCGTTTTCACTATCGGCTTTTTTCTTGCGGTGCGTGCTATGCAAACCGTCCAAAACCTTTTGCACAACCCAGAGGTTGTAGGCTTTGATCAAACCTTTTGCAGCCTTGCCGGCATACTCTCTGCGAAGCGGAAGCATGCTTTGAATTGCGTCAAGATCGGCTATTTTGACGGGCACACCTTTCTGCACGTCAAGTGCAAAGTTGATGAAGTGCTCATCCATCTTGTTGAAATCTCCATCATCGATAGGCATATCTTTAGCGTCAATATCGCCAAGATACGGGCCGTTATAGGCGTCTGCTTGGGCTCCTTTCGTGAAGGGTGTATAATCTATGATGGTGTTGATGATCTGAAATCTATCCTGCAGTTCCTGCTTCATTATTCTGCTGGTTTCAGCAGACCATAGTTGCGGATTGAAACTCATTTTGTGCCTCCTGCGATATATTCGTCATACAAGCGATTGTACAACTTGGGATTTGTTTCTTTGATCTTGACTTCCAGCTCGGGATCGTCAAGCAAGTCCTCGTAGGTCATATCCTTACTGCCCTTGCCATCCTCAATTTTGACATTACTTTCCGGGACTTCCGGCTTGTTTTGCTCTAGCCATTCTTTGTAGGTCTCTTCGTTGGTCTGCAGCATCTTGATAGCGAAGTCGCGCTGTGCCGGTGCTATCTTGGACTGTGCGATGGCAAGATCTACCTTCATCTCGGCAAGCTCTTTTTCGTAGAGCTCTATCTTGCTGTTGGCATCTTCCAGTCCGTCTTTGAGTGTTTGGATTTCCGGAACTATCTGGTCTTCGGCAGATACTCCCAGAGCATCAATTACTTTTGTGATTTCCATGTTCACCTCTTCTGTTTCTTCTTTTTTTGTAAGGTTTTGTTTGAATTTGTCGAATATCGCTTGATTGCGAAATTCATATTTGTCGATGTCTGCAAACGCTGCAATTTTCAAAGACTCCGAGATCTCATCACAGAATCCTTTTTTCTTGCAAGTGCTCGCCGTCATCCATGTCTCGGCGCTCATCAAGTTTTCGATCTCTTCTTTTTCCAGTCCGGATTTGGCTTGGTATATCTCCACGAATTGCCCTTTGAGCTGATCCATCATGTCCGCCATACGCTTCAAGTCTTCGCTGTCTCCACCAACGAAAACAAATGGGTTGTGGATCATCATCATCGAGCTTTTTGCCATTACTACATTCTCACCTGCCATGGCAATAACCGAGGCAATCGAAGCAGCGAGGCCCTCGATCTGTACCGAGATGTTTAAGCCACTTCCTCTGAGGATGTTGTAAATAGCTAGTCCGTCGAAAACGCTGCCGCCGGGTGAGTTTATATGAACAGTTACATTCTCTGCAGATATGCCCGCAAAATCTTTGCGGAACTCGTTTGCAGTGATTCCCCATGCACCGATCTCGTCGAATATATAGACGTCGGCCCTTTCTTCGCTCTGATTCCTAATGTTATACCATTTCATATTCACTCCTTTTGATTGCGATTGTAAGCAGATTTAGAATCTTCTATAAAAAAGTGGGTATTTTACCCACTTTTCTCAGCAAATTTTCATTTCCGGCTAATCTGAACGGTGGAGGTAAAATGAATTTAAGCGAAACATTCGATGCCATAATCGAGGTCTTGGAGGGATGCCCCTCTGATTTCAACCAGATCGAAAGCTACGAAGGGCAATTTGAGGATCCGGACAATTTCATCATTATGCCACCCAGCGCATTTATAGATGTAGTTTCCGGCGATGCCTCCAAAATATCTCGCAACCATGGCGTTGATCTGGTAATCTACCTCTGTGCAGACAGCCTGCACTCCAACCCGCAGACAGAAACAATGCTCACCATGATAGACAATGTGAGAGCCAGCATGACACAAGCGCGTCTTGCCGGACATGCAGTGCAATATACCGGCTTCGAAAAAATCGGCAACTTCCCCGGCTTCAAAATATATCAAATAAAATTCAGGGTGGATTAAATTATGATGATAAGCATTCAGGATCTAAAAGATTATCTCGGCAGCAAGGAAGAGCTACTGCTCTCCAAACTCGTGGACGCGGATATCGAAGCGCTGATAACAGAACAATCGGCAGTGATAAGCGATATCCTGCATGAGATACCGGAAGAAACGCCGGTGCTGCTCAAAAAAATTTGCAAAGACTTCTGTAAGCATCAGCTCTATATGCGCGAATCTCGGCAGGACGTACCCGAATCTGTAGAGAAACAATATGAAAACGGCATGAAGCTTCTCAATAAAATCCTCAAAAAAGAGATCACTTTCGGCACCGATAAAGACCCGAGCGAAGATGATCTGCAAGCCGTGTATAGCGTGCGCAAACAATATTTCGACAGGAAGTTATGACACTACAGGAAGCAGTCGGCACCGTGGCAGCGCAGCGCATCAAAGCTCGTATCCGCGAAAACCGCGTCAAACCAGCTACAAAAAAAGAAAACAAAAAGGGACAGAAAGGCACTACACTAGTAGAGTCTTCCCGGCTTCTTGGCAGCATTCGTCATAAGGTGATGGGCAACAGAGTGATAGTGGGAACCAATCTGGCATACGCGCGAATCCATCACGAGGGCGGCTCTATCGTCCAGAAAGTTACCGATAGGATGCGCTCCTTTTTCTGGGCTAAATTTTATGAGACCGGTATAAAAAAATGGAAGTTTATGGCTCTGTCCAAAGACGGCATGCTCAATATCAATATCCCGGCCAGACCATATATGTACCTCAATGATGGAGATGAAGCTGCTATATCGAAAGTGGCATTAGACTTTATGATCAAAGAGCTTGAAAAAAGAGATTGGAGTAGATGATGGGATATAAAAAATCTATCAAAGAACATGCGCAGGGGCTGTATGTGATCGAAGGCAAAAGCATCAGCGACATATCCAACCTGCTAAACATACCGGAAAAAACCCTCTATCGCTGGAAGCATCAATACAACTGGGATAGCGCAGTCGGATCCGGAACGATCAACCTCGTCGGCGAAATGCAAAAAGCTTTCTACGGCAAAGTGCAGGAAGCTATTCAAAACGGAAAACTGACCGACCCTTCCACCGCCGATAGTCTCTACAAAACATCTAAGCTAATGGAAAAGCTGCTGCCGAAGAAGATGATGCTGGCAAATATATTCAACATGATGGACGATATTGTCGCCTACTCCAAGTCTTATATCGAAGACGATGTTTTTATTGAGAGGCTGGGCAAGTATCTGCCGGAAATAGCAGACCATCTGCGCAAGAAATATAGCGAGGATCTATGAGGTCGATGACCAATAAGGAATTCGAAAAGAAGATTCAACAACTCGTGGAGAGCATCAAGCGCGACACCACGATGTTCCCGGATGACAATAAGTTCAAGCAGCGCAAACGAATTGAGAAAGCAAATGATGATTTCTTTTTCTTCGCCAAAACCTATTTCCCGCACTATATCAAAGCTGAATTCGGCAAAGATCATAGGAAAATGAATCGCGAGACCGATGTCTCGGGACAGATCACGGGTGTGGCCGGCTATAGAGGCTTGGGAAAAACCACGCTGCTCTCTATCATCAAACCGATTTGGAGAGCTCTGCGCGGCGATGTGCATTTCAATTGTAAGATTGCTAAGAACGAAACGCTGGCAAAAGAAAGAACCGAAGCAATCCGCATCGAGTTTCTCTACAATGCCAGACTCAAGCACGATTACGGTAACCAGCTCATCATGGGAAACGGTGAGGAAACGGATTTCATCATCCGCGCCGGCTGCCGGTTTCTGGCGCTCGGATATAGATCGGGTATTCGTGGTAAAGTGTTTGGCGCTTATCGTCCGGACTACATAGACATAGATGATCTCGAAGATCATGAGGCGCATAATGAACGGATCTCAGAGAATAAACTGAAGTTCATAACCGAAGAATGTTACGGTGCGCTCTATAAGGGGCGTGGCACTATAGTCTGGCTCGGCAATCTCACTCATCAGAAATCCGCTCTCAATATGTTCAAAAAGAAATGCGAGGAAGAAAAATCTCCTCAACATAAATTTCTAATTTTCAAGGCAGATGACGGGAGCTTCAACCCCACTTGGCCAGAAAATTACACCCGTGAAGATCTACTGAGAATCTACGGCGCTATGTCGCGCATGGGATATGAACGCCACATGCGCATGAATCCGGTAGTAGAGGGAAAACTTATCAAAGCCGAGTGGTTCCGCTATGGCATCAAGCCCGGACCGAAGAAGATCGTTACTTTCTGCGATCCCTCTCTGGGCGAAAAAACCACCAATGACTACAAGGCGATAATAACGGTAGGCTACCAAAGACCAAAGTACTATGTGCTGGACGCATGGATCCGGCAGGCGTCTATCAATAGCATGCTGAAATATCTCTATAGTGTGGATCAGGAGTTTTCTACCCGCATCTATATGGAATCCAACTTCTGGCAGCGTATCCTATGGGAGTTCATTCCCGAAATCGCCAAAGACTACGGCTATACCCTGCCGGTTTCTGCAGTGGAAAACAAAGACAAGAAGACGCTCCGCATAGAGAAGATGCAGCCTCTTTTCGAGTGGGGCTGGATCGTGTTCCCATCCAACCTGACAGAAGATATGCGCGTGCTCATCGACCAGCTGCTCGGCTTCGACGATTATCCGTTTGACGATGGTCCGGATGCTCTCGCCGGAGCTATCAACCAAATCAAAAGGGCGGCTAACCAAAACTATGAAGACTACGACAGCATTGAAAAGCTGAAATCAATAGACTTTGCAAAAATGATGTAGGAGATATAGGATGAATTTTATCAAAAATCTGCTTAAGCCCAAAGAGAATTATACCCTGGTCACACATCCGGATCATGAATACCACGTCTCACCGGAGATTAGCCCGGCTAATATAGTGCTGGCAAAACAACAAAAAGGAAACGGTCACCTGCAGGAAATCCTCGGGCTGTTTCGTAAACTGATCACCGACAACGACAACCTCGCCGGTAACGTAGATATCCGCAAAGAAGCAGCCAAAGCATGTGATTACAAATTTGCGCATGAGCTCACCGACAAACAGGAAGAGTATTTTGCATCCGTACTGGAAGACCACCTGCCCGCATTTATCGATCAAACTCTTGAGTTAAAGCTGTTCGGAGCCTTATTTCGACAAATTTATTACAAACATGAGGATGGATTCTGGTGGATAGATGGTTTCGAGCAATACAAAGACATCGATCTGCGCATTAAGAATAAGGAGCTGAAGCTTTATGTGGAAGATGCACCAAAAGATCTGCCGGAGCTCAACTTTATAAGAAAATATAATGAGACATCCGTGCTCGAATCTCTGCTGAAATACTATTGCTTTTTCTCTTTTGCGATCAATAACTGGGCGCAATTCACCGAGACCTATGGTAAGCCGATACGGATTGGTAAATATCAGCCCGGAGCAGACCCTAAGGATCAAAGTGTACTTCGAAGCATGGTTGCTTCGCTCGGCACAGATCTTTCTGCTGTGATCCCCGAAACTACACTTATCGAGTTTATCGAATCCAAAACCAAGTCCGGCACCTCGGATCTCTACAAAACACTGGTTGAGTTCGTAGAAAGCCGTGAAACGCGGCGGATACTTGGTCAAACCATGACCACCAAGGAATCTGAATATGCCGGCTATGCACAGGCAAAAGTGCAGGATCTGGTGCGAATAGACCTGCTGGTTGCCGATCTGCGTGATGCATCCAACTATGTATCCGACATACTTACCCGACTTAACCGCATCAACTTCGCCGATCAGAAGGTGCGCGTAGAGCTATTTACCCCGCGTTCGATAGACTTTGAAAAGCGCATCCGCATTGATACCCGGCTCAATAATATCATCGAAATCGATCCCGAATACTTCTACGAGACCTACAGCATTCCGGAACCGAAAGGCGGGATGAAAAAAAAAGAACCGGCGGCGCTCCCACCTGTGGACATGAAAGCCGGTAATCTGCCGTTGGCGCTCACGGAAGAAAACATGCAAAAGGTGATCAGCACAGCTGAACGGCTAAAAAAAAAATCCAAAAATATGAAGACCTAAATCTCGGCAGCTTTCAGGATCTGCTGCTCGATTTTGGCAGCCAGCTCACCCGCTCTATCCAAGAAGAATTTGCAAAAACACGCCAGCAAGCCTACATGTTTTTCGCTGCGCTCACAAACGAGCTCATCGAATACGACTGGACAATAGAAGATATCGAAGCCGTGCATGCCTTCCGCGCCGAGGCTTTCGAAGTAGCGCACGTGCACACCGAAGAACTGCTGGAAGAACTGAAAGATGAAGCTGCTACAGCAATCCAAGAAGGTAGATCGTTCGGTTCTTGGAAGCGTGGAATGCATCTCAAGGGCTTTGAACACGACGCGCCTCACCACCTGAAAACAAACTTCAATACTGCTGCCAACAATGCTCAGTCGGCAGCGAAGTGGCGAAACATCCAAGATGCGAAAGAGATCTTCCCATACCTGCGCTATGTAGCTGTCATGGACGATCGTGTGCGCGATGAACATGCCGAGTTGCACGATACGGTCGCCCACGTAGATGACGAGTTTTGGAACGAATTTTATCCGCCCAACGGCTGGAATTGCCGCTGTGAAGTAGAGCAACTCACCAATGAGCAGGGCGCACAGAGAGCGTTGGAGCCCAAACCGTGGATGCCGATCGAGGATGAATTCCAAAAAAATACCGGCAAGGATCTGAACATCTGGGGCAAGTGGCTCGACCGCAAAAGCATCACGCCGACAAACTACCAAGCTCTGCAGAGAAACAGTGTAGATTCATGGAGCTCGGTGAAAACTCCGCGCACATACGACAGCGCCGGTGTACCGAAAGAGAAGATGATCAGTGATCTGGAAAACTACCTCGACGATAGAGTGGTGGGAGACTTCCCCGTGCTGCTGCCCAAAGCAAGCGCAGCTAAGCTGAAATATCTCAGCGATGCCGAGCTTAGAAAAAGAATGAAATATATGCGCACCATAGACCCTACTATCACCAGCGCAGATGAAATCTGGATGGAAACGGACAGATCCGCCGTCTATGCCTTCAAAAAATTCGACGACGGCATAATCGTCCGGGCAACTATAAAAAACGGAAAATTGGACGGTTTTAGCGTTCTGGATCAGAATGTCGATCAGCTCAGAAAAGGAATCCCTATTTCCCAATAAATACCATATCTTTTAGGATTACAATCCCAAAAAAAAGCCCCGACCGAAGCCGGGGCTATAGAGTTCCTTCTCTGGATCTATTCCAATTTTTCGCCACATTCATAGCAGCGCTTTGCATTTTTAGAAACTTCTGTGCCACATTTGGAACAGATATATATTGTCTTTTCTCCCGGCTGTGTAATCTTGCCGTCGTATTTCAAGCCGGCCATTTTTTTTAACAGCCGGATCACTTCGGCTGCTGCAGTCAGCAGTATGTACACAGTTATTCCCCATATACCAACACCGATAGCGATCGGCAGGGCAATTCCTGCCTGCTCGGAATACAAAGCGATCGTCAGAACCGCTGCTATTATCGCGATTACAAACAACACTATTGCCATGCTTACCAGTTGATTTTCTTTGCCGCCAGAGACGGCTTCTCTTCTTTCTTGCTTTTCCATTGCTTTCCTCCCTATGTTTTTTTTCGTTTCTTGGCAAGTCTCCGATAGTACTCGCTATCTCCTCTTCTTTTCGCTTCGCCGGTGCCGGCTTTTCCGCCCTTTCTGCCAGCCTCGACGAAGATATTTTTCTCTAATCTGTTTTGAATTTTCTGCAGGGTCTTACCAATTACCGGATACCATCCCGAGCGGTTGATCCATACATGATCAATATCCTTTTCGGTTAGCTGGAAATCTTCGATCGTCTCAGATCTGCCCTGCCCTTCTCCATCCATGTGATAGAAAGCAAGCCGCGCCTGCATATTCCACACATCTATGTAGAAGTAGCCGGTGCCTTTTCTACCCTCAAGCATCTCTTTATATTTTTCGAATTCCTCTCGAGACGCTATCTCAGTCTCCTTCATGGTCGGATCACTCTCGGGCGTCATGCCCCAGAGGATCTTGTATTTCGACGTTTCCAGAAGTTTCATTTTACAGCCCTATATGGTTTTGGATAAAATTATCTATATCGTATTCTGCCCATGTGTCTTCAAGATAAAACCTTATCTCTTCTTCTGTGCAACCTTCAAAAAGGGCTGCTATTTCGTCGTTGCTCTTTCCCTGTTTCCACTTGTTGAATTCTTGAATCGTCATTTTAATCTTCTCTTCCCGTTCCATAATTACACCTCCAGAATCTTCGATTATCGAATCAATTTTTTCTTGAGATATTTCTGGCTCTTCTCTGTGAGAGTGCCAACTGTAATCTGAGCCACCTTCAAAGAACATTTCATATTGTTCTTTTTCATCTTCGCTACTTTCTTCGTACCCTGCTGTGTGAATCTCTGCATAAACAGAGAATACACTTTCAATTTCTTGTTCTACCTGAAAATCGTTTTCCGTGTAGTCAACGCTTTCTTTCACTTCTTTAATTGCCTCTGTAATCTTTTTCATCTTACACCTCCATAATATTCTGCTTCTGCTTGCTCGAATGCTTCCCAGTTTTCGGTATAGAAATCGATATCGAGCTGGTCGGTTCTCTGGACTCTCACCGGGTTGTTACTATGCTCGTGATATAGATAGAAGTATTTCCTACCCTGTCTGATGAGAGTAAGTCCGCTTTCGAAATGATGATCTCTACTGATTGTTTTCATTTTACACCTCCAAATCTTCGATTATCGAATCAATTTTTTCTTGAGATATTTCTGGCTCTTCTCTGTGAGAGTGCCAACTGTAATCTGAGCCACCTTCAAAGAACATTTCATATTGTTCTTTTTCATCTTCGCTACTTTCTTCGTACCCTGCTGTGTGAATCTCTGCATAAACAGAGAATACACTTTCAATTTCTTGTTCTACCTGAAAATCGTTTTCCGTGTAGTCAACGCTTTCTTTCACTTCTTTAATTGCCTCTGTGATCTTTTTCATCTCTCTTCCTCCTTGTTTTCTTTTTTCACTCTATCCACTTCCGAAAATGCACAAGGGGGTTGTGCTGTCAAGTACTTTTTTATTTTTTTTGCATTTTTTTTTAATATTTTTTTGTTAATATTCTATAAGTGTGCTATATACAAAGGCTTATAAATCAAAAAAAATTTATTTTTTTATAAAAAAACCCCGACCGAAGCCGGGGCTATTTGATGTTACTTTACGATACACCAGCCATGATTATCGGGCAGCCAATATGGTGGCTTGTAGCCGGTGTATTTTACTTTTAAGCGATTTTGTTTTGACATGAGCTTGATTGCCTCGTTCTTGCTGATAGGAATCGGCCTGTCGAGGTTGCGAGCAAAATCGTAGTTGTCCTTCTCAATACAATAGCTATCATATTCGCCATAGCCCTGACTTGTCTTTTTTCCGATTCCGAAAAGCCATTTTTCTATTAGGTATCTAACCCGGGCGACATCATCAGAATCGAAATAGAACCATACTTCCGGGATATTGTGGAGTGGCAGGGGGACATCATAGCTCTTGAACCTTCCTGCGGCTACTCTCACCTTTCTTTTTTTACCTTGGAAATCGGCAATGCTATCATGTTGGGATGCCCAACGCTTTTTCCAGCTGCCGGAGTATTCGATCTCCTTATCCCAAAACATCCACGTTGCAATAAAATATTTATCATTGTACATCTTAAGCGGCATTTTGCTAAAGTCCAAAAGTTCTGCATTCCTTAGATGTAGAGCTTGTTTGAAATGCTTCCCCAACACTTCTCTGGCATAGCAATATGCCACTATTGCGTCGAACATCGGCTTATCTATAAAGCAGATGGGCGTTTTCATCTTGAAGCTTATTTTATACATTCTTCCTCCTAAACATACATTCTTAATCTGGGATTGATCCTGCACAGCTTATTGAACTGCTCGGGATAATATCGTTTCAAAAAATGTACCTGCCCATGGCTTGCCACTCTGGGGTTGACCATCCAAGATAGTCTGCCCTTATGTGGTGGATCATAATGATCGTATACATGAAACCACTTGCGGTCTGCGAGTAATATTGTTGCCATTACGTCTTCTCCCTTGAAGTCCGCTATGGGAAATACATTCAGGAACTCACCATCATTATAAGACCCCTTCATTAGATGATATTTTCTACCCTTGCTTTCCTGCTTTCGAAGTCCGATTATGGCACAATCAAGATGATGTTTTCTTGCGAATTTCTTAGCCGCTTGTGGCGTTTTTACCGTAAAAAGTTCCATCATATCAGACTGGCGAAGCTCGGCAACTGTGTCATACATTTCTTCGTGGTATTCAAATCCGAGTTCTTCACACTCATTTTTGCAGAATATCGCGCAGTCCGGAAAGTCAAGCGTGTCAGAACGGTGAAATACAGGCATCCGAATATTATGCAGATACATAAGACACAGAATGCTCTGGCTGTCCTTGCCTCCGGAAAAAGATAAGTATGGTTTCCTAGAGGAGCGGGCTTCTTTGATTATTGCAATAGCTCTCGAAGCCCGTCTCCTGTATATATCCGTCTCCGAGTATTCCAGATAGTATTTAGTCCAATCCATCACAGAAAATCTTTGGCGCTGAAATAGCTCTTGATCTTGCTTTTATTTTCTTCGATGTATTCCAAATATTTCTTGTTAGCAGTTTTCTTGATCTCGATATCTATATCCACCATTCCGGAATCTCTGGCGCTGTTCCCGAGTATGTACCCGAAGTCTTTTAGCAGCTTTACGGCATGCCAAAATGCAGATACTATAAGCTCGTCATCAGTTGTGACTGCAAAAACGCTGTCGAACTTTGCACCTTTGATGAAGACCTCATATTCATATTTCATTTGGTTTTTTTCTCCGCCTTGTACAGCGGTTATTTCCAGATCTTTTTCCGTCTTGGAGCTATCAAGCCTAGTGCCGAAAGATAATTGCGTTAGCTCCCAATAACTCTTGGAACCAGTGCCATTTTCTTTGCAGCGCAATCTTGCTCCACCAACCTTCAGTTCTCCCTGGATTGTCATGTTGCCAATTGCAGATCCGAAGAGTCCGATCATAGGACACATTTTTATGTACTCTTCTCTTTTTTCAATATCTTCAAAACCGGTGCTGTCAGTAATAGTTCCGCCGGTGAAGAGCTGATGGTATATAGTTTTTTCCAGCTTGTCAATGCCGGCAAGCTTGCAGAAATCCCTCATAGCAAGCCTTCTCATCAGACCGCGGATGCTATTGCCGGCAACGAAGGGAACGTTGTCGAAGTGCTTACTGAACTTCATTGATTCGGATGGTTTGTACTCTTCCGGAGAGAAGAGATCTGCCTGCTGGTTTTTATTCTTAACTTTCTTCCTTGCTATTGCACAATCTCCCAGATCAGTCGTTATGATGTATTCATCACGACAGTAATTTGGCTTAGCTTTGAATGCCAGATGCTTTTTGTTGTTGAAGCTAACGCAGAAAACAAACGGTGCTTTTAATGGCGATACGATATATTTCATTATATCGCTTTTTTTTAAAAGTACCAATCTTTCATTGTTAGCTATAAAGGAATAATTCCTGAGAGAAACTTTACCTTTTTGACCATCAATTACTTTGCTCATTGTGGCAGCAACATTTATGCCAACATAGTCGGAAACATATTTAAGATACTGATGGTCTGTGAATGTTTCTTTAATTATTTTTTTCTTAGGGATTCCAACCTTTATTTTCGCTCCCGAAAAAGCGCAGATTGAGTCTATACTTTCTACGTGCTGCAACATCTCTATATCAAGGTGTTGGGCTATTATGTCACAGGCTGTTTCATTCATTTATCCTCCTTTTCATATGCCAAATATCTCGTACGGTTGCCGGTGAGAGGTAAAACATATCCGCCACGATCTTGATAGCGGTCTGGATCTCATATCCTCTATCTGCCAGCTTGCGTATTTCAGCCCGTATTCTTTTGTTTCGTGATTTCCTTTTGTTCATAGATCCTTTCCTTTATGAGCTTCCGGATTTCCGGATCTTTAACTTCGCAGAGTAGGCGCCGGTTCTCTAGCTGCTCTTCGAGGAAATATCTGCGCAGCGCGCACAGTTTTTTCCTCTTCCGAGAGCACCATTTCTCAAGACATAACGGAACCAAACAGCCTACCCTGGCTTTGTCGGGATTGGGAACTCTCATCGCTCGATTAGAAACCTAGCGTCGAACATGTAGGTCTTCTCCAAGAGGCTCACCACACTCTCCGCCTCTGTCTGTAATGAGCAGATCAGTTGTGAGGGCAGGATCTCCAATGCCTTTGGATTGAATTTTCCGCCCCCGGCAATGATGCGCGCATTGGCTATCGCCAGCGCTACGGTACGGGTCACCTTTGCTTTCTTCTCCTGCATGGCATCAGTATGCTCAGCGCATTTTCTCAGATCAGCCACATTGCTCACTACTCGCCTCCTATGCGCGAAAAGTTCAAGACCACATTTTTCCAGCTGCCATCCTCTTTCTTGATCTTGAAGTTGTAGTAGGTCTTCGTACCCTGTACGACTTGGCTCTTATCGATCAGCTCCATAGCGGCTTTCCATTCCGGATCGTCGATATCCATTCGCTTGAGTTTGAGGATTTCTTTTCTATCCAGATTCCCATGTTGATCGGTCCGGAATGCATTGTTCACGAAAACTACCACTTCTTTTTTCGAGCCCTTTACAATGTTTTTTATGTAGTTATCGAGCTTCTTTTTAGCCACTTTCAATCGTTCATCGAACGTAACCCTATTATGAATCTTGATCTCCACACCGCAATCCTGAGAGAAATTGTAGAGCGTGGCATTGCCTTTCCATTCCTCACCGAAATCTTCCGCCATCTGGTTGAGATATTCGTTTGCCATATTCGCTATTTCGAACTTGTACTTGCGCATCATGTTTTCGAGTTCCTTCACTCTCTTGAAGATCTCCTCTACTACCTTGTCTCTCTTCTTGTCATGCTCCGGAACGTATTTCTCCGGAACTTTTTCGCCATCAGGATCCAGCCAATAGACTGCTCTTCCTTCTTTTACCTTAAGTGCCATTGTTCATTCCTCCTATTTTTTTGTTGTTGTTCACATTCGCGGATCTGGCGCGCTACTTTCAGCATCAGCAGCACGTAGCCAATCCATAATATTCCCGCTACTATGCGGAAAAACAGAGCGTCTTGTATTCTTTCGAACGTGCCGGCTAAGATTATGAAACCGGCAATCACCACCGTAGCGCATATGAACGCTACCCACCATGCTGTTTTCATCTCGCCTCCCTCTTTTGTTTGGAGTCCCACGCCGGGACATCCACATAATCTACTTCCTTAATTTCTGTAATTGTCTCTACCCATAGCTTCGACTGTACACAGCACAGCACTTGCTTCACGCTATCGCGCACCATTATCACAATTGCCGGCTTGCCATCGCTACCTCGGTAGGTTACTTTGAAGCTTTTGTTCATGCATGCCTCCCATTGAGTGTCTCCAATACGGCATCCATGGATTGGGACATGTCTTTGAATTCGTATCCCTTTAATGTTATCCCATACAAATTTACATACCACTGGTAGATATGGAACTTCAAAAGGCAAAATCCGCATCCTTTGTAAGTGATCAGATATTGTGTATCTATATCATGTGTGTTCACGCGAATTGCCCCGATATTGCCGATCTGAAAATCTCTCTGCTCTTGTTTTGTTTTAAGCTCGTTTATCATAGCATTTCTCCTTGTCGAAACATCTTGCCCTTCAGGTCTTGCCGGTCTTTTCCTCTCCGGTCTGCTTTTTGTTCCTACGTTTGCTTGTGCATTCATATCTTCTTCCCTCCCTGTTTTTTCTTTTTTCAATAGGTCTATTGTTTCGCTAATTTTTCTATATGTTATCTTCCCCATCCGGATGGTTTCTCCCAGTTCATCTCGTATTTTGATCAACTTATCGATCCTTCTTTTTCTCTTTCTTTCCTTTGTGTTTACTGCTCTATGAAATATTGGCATCTCTCTCTCCTTTTAATTTAAGTTTATAATGCCCCTTTTTTATTCTTAAAACTTCTCCATTTCTCACCAATCGAGACATAATCTTGCCCATGTTTCCGTGCGGATTGCTGTAATATACGAAGCTTACACCCCTGTATATATCCCATATATTAGACTCTCCATTTAGCGAGAAATTGCTTTATTTGACCCGCTTTACTTTTCAACATCGTTAGCTCCTTCATCTTCTTCTCTTATTATCTCCAAGTTCGGGAAGTTTTTCTTCAGATGTTGTATTAGAGATCTTGCACTATTCCATATTGGCGACAGCGCACATATGCGTAATGATGTCAGCTTATCTGCTTTCTCTTTGCCAAGAATATATACAAGTCTCTTGTATTCTTTTTTCGGAAATGTTCTTTTTTTTATAGGACGAAAATATTGCCCCTGCCGGTATGCCGGTCTTCCGTCAGCATCCACTTTCCACAATATTCCCATTATTTCCCCATTCACATATGTTATTATTCTTAGTTTTCGTTCAAACAGTTGGTTTCGGAACGTGACGCGGTCGTTTCCGATCCTTATTTTTACGTCCGAGAATATTCCTTCTTCCAATCTTTTCTCTATCTCTTCCCATTTATCCATCTCTCTCTCCTTTTCTTATCAATGTCTTCCGGACCTCGAGCAGGTCGGTGAATCCAAGCGCTCGCAGCGACCTTCCAAAGCCCCACTGCTCCATCATATCGTGTAGCCACTCTTTGTCATATCCGAGCGCCACCGTGGTTGCCATGATCAATTGTCTCATTTTACTTTCTCTCTTCTGCTTGTTCTTGTCGGCGTAGAACTTCATCGTGCTGATAGCTTCCCGTTTCTCACCTGCATCGAGGGCATTGAAATGCGTCTTCTTGAATTTCTTGATCAGATAGCCCATCACCCGCTTTTCCGTCCAACCTGCCAACTTCACCAGGTGATGGAAATAATTCCCCTGCTTATCGTATTGTCTTTCCACTTCTAACTCCTCTGTAGTCGTAGTCCTGCGGGAAAGTCGTGATCTGGCTACGGAAGTTGCGCTCGCTTTCCTGCTGCCTGTCTCTTCTCACTTTTTTGAGCACGCGCACGAGCCTCTGTGCCAGTTTCTTCATTTGTCTGTATTCCTCGGTATATTCGCCCACCTTCTTGTCGTGCAACTTTCTGGCTGCAATCACTTGGCGGGCATATTCGTGGCTGACGCCGAGTTTTTTTGCCAGCTCCCGCAGGGATCTATACCCCTCTTTTTTCACCTTTTCTTCCAGCTCTTTCGCCTTCGGTCCATTCACATCGCATTCATGCTCGCTTCTCACCTTCCGGGAAGCACGAATGTAGATGACGCTTCTGCCTTCCTTACCGATAGTTTTGACCAGCCCTTCCTTCTTCAGCTTTATCATTGTGTTTTTGATATAGTGAAAATTCAAGCCGGTGTCGATCAAGACGTCCGTGGAAGAGAAGGGTCGGTCGGTGTTGTTTACGAAATTTCGGATTATGTCTCTTTTATTCAGCATGTAGCCCTCGCAGATCTTGCGCTGTTATTTTCTTCAGCTTTTTCCTGTCTGCATACACTTCCATACCGTGCAGCATCTTCACCAATTTGCGCAGCGTTCCCTGGCTTCGCTGATGTACTAGCTCCGCAACCTGATCATCCAGTTCCAGATCGGCGATAGCTGCTATCACTTTTTTGCTGTCCTGTAGAGACAAGGGTTTGTAGCGCACGAAGTAGTTGCACCGATCGAAATAGTGTGCGTTTGCTTTGAGCAGGTTTTTCTTAGCGTCCTGCATGCCGACCAATACGATAGTCGATAGCGTCTTATCCACTATGTCGCGAATCGCTCCGAGTAGCTGCCTGTTGCTAAATGCGTAATCAATCTCATCAATGAATA
>Ga0334898_1001254_pt1 | contig 30202 bp, 29 predicted proteins | sample GraSluR3_MG_10_FD_207228 | JGI IMG/M metagenome (GOLD analysis project Ga0334898, IMG submission 207228) | Sludge microbial communities from methane-producing bioreactor in Wageningen University, Netherlands - Granular Sludge_3_08-R3 | ecosystem: Engineered > Bioreactor > Anaerobic >... | reverse complement strand
CCCTAAGATTACTGTAATTGTATTTTTTTCAATATTATTTGAAACACCATCAAGAATAACATTTCCATCATATAATTTTTTTAAATTCTTAACTATTATTGACATATTATCTCCATTCTGTTAAAATTAATTTAAACTTGGGTTAGGTGTATTTTGTATTGTGATGCACATTAAATATGGCATACATGGCAGTTTTATTTTAAATTACCCCTAATAATGCTCCTGCGACAATGATTTCATCACCTGGTATTGGGGATAATATTGTTAAGCCCAATAATAAACCTGCGCCTACTATATATATCCAGCTAGAACCTGATAGTTTATAGTTTGCGTCTTGAGACCCCTTATGGACTCTCACATTTCCATTGTCCTCGTAAACATGGTCATGTGATCCATCAGGGTATTCTCTAGTCCAACCTTCACCACCGTGCATGTTTCTGTCCGGAACCCAATATCTACCTTGCTTATCTTTATATCCATACTTACCAGTATCAGGATTTTTAACTTTGCGATCTGTAGGCACCTTTTTATCCTTTTCAAAACCATAGTCACTTGGTGGCTGTTTTTTTGTGTCTAATGCTGCATATGAAGCATCTGAAAATGTAATTAATGCAAGCATTAATACAAATACAAATACTCCTGATTTACTAAATGTTTTTTGCATATACTCTCTCCTTTTCGAGCCATATATGCCATAATTAATACACACTACAATAAGTAATCCATCCATCTATTAAATATTTAGTTCTAATTTCCGGATTTTTTGATAATGATTATTTATTCCACTCCCATTTTGTTTCTCCATGATAAATCTCTAGTTCATAATTTAATTTTCTCAAGAAATCTTCTGCAAAGTCTTCACCATACCCTTGTGAACGAATTATATCTTCAACACTTGATACATTTTTTTTTGCCTCAAATTCATTCATTAACTCAAGATAAAGTTCCAATCTTTTATTTGCCTGAACAGCCGAACAATGTGGATCCTCCGAACTTTCTTCAACAACACGTTCAATAAGATCTATTGTGTCTTGCAAGAAATACTCCATCATAACAATCACTTTTTCTTTAATCATATTCCACCTCCTATTTTGTCAATATTGATTAATTTTATCATAAATAAAAATATAACACAGTAATGCATTATACTGTACTACCTTAGAACCATTTATTGAATCTACCGAATGAAATGATTCTTCTGTAAATGTCCATCAATTATTGGTTTTCTTTGTCTAATACCAATATCACTGTTTTTTGTTGATGCTGTTGTATTTAATTGGATGACAAGTATTAATATCATAAATTACACTATGATTTTTTTCAAAGTATATCCTTTTTCCCCTATATTCCACTATATTAATGGTATATTTCATTAATTTCCTACTTCCAATTACTTTACAAACATAACTGCGAGACTAAATACCAGCACACTTTTGTTCTTACCAGTAATAAATTTAAAGATATGCTTGTGATATATTTCTTTAATCTGTTGTTGAAGATTATGCTTCTTCTCTTTATCGGCGACTTTTCGATTTTTTTTGGTAATTGTTGTAACCATTGGAATACTCACTGATAAACCCGTAAACTTTTTACGCTATATCCTTCTTTTAGATAAAGACGAATACTCTTATCACATAGGACTTTTTTTATATTTATTATTTGCCATAATACACCTCTTTTTCTTGTTTGAATTATACTATCAAAGTATGTTGAAACTTTATTTTATCAGAACATACTCATATATTAATATGAATTGATTATAACAATTAAAATTAATAATTCAACCCAATTTGATTATTCGGTATTTCTTATGGACTATTTGGTAGCAAAACCAAATAAGCATAGAACTTAACCAAATAATTCAATTCTATTGACAAGGCAAAACGCTATGCTATTATAGGGTCTAAAGTTTAGGTTACATTAGAGGTGAATATATATGTTACATTCTGTCAAAAAATGTTTTCGAAATATAACTATTGATTTAGATTATAAAGAAAAAGACGCTATTGAATACGTTAGTAGAGTTATCTTAACTGATTTGACAAAAACATTAATCTTCTTTTGTATTTTTAGCATATTAGGAATTCGTCAACATATAATCATCATGTTACTATATACTATCCCTCTAAGGATTAATGTTGGTGGATTTCATCTTAAAAACTATGTAACTTGTTTATCATTTTCTGCAATATACTTTGCTTCAATTTATAATATAAATACTTTTATATCATTTAATGTATATGGATTAGTATTTATTGCAACTATTTGTACAGGACTTATTTTTATGCTTGCTCCAGTAATTCCTTTAGAAAGATTTGATGTCACTTCAATAAATAAAATAGCTCTAAAAATAAGAGGGGTTGTAATTTCACTTATCTATTTGCTTATTTTTATTATATATCCAAGTATTTATACAAGATATGGAATATGGGTTGTTATTGTTCAAACGATACTAATTGTAATCACGGAGGTGAATTGTTATGTTAAGAAAATTAAGCGAAAAATCTATTAAAATCATATGCCGTTTATTTATATTTATCGCTCCACGAATTGTATCAAAATCAGCATGTTTAAGTTATTGGGGAGAGCCTAAAATACCTGAATCACTCAAGTGATTCAGGTATTTCAACACGGAAAATCACTTCTTGATCCTCTGTATCAAACCGAACAATTATATCACCCTTGTTATTATTAATAATATCGCTCAATTTTCGAAGACCATAACCATGTTTCCCTTTTATATCACCACGTCTTTCTTTTTTTAACTTTTTTATAAGTTCATCATTTGACATGGTACTTGCTTTATTTCGCGTTTGAATAATATTCATTCCATCTTCATAATTCATTAATAGTTCGCATTCCTTCGCGTCCACTTCAAGTGTTGCTTCAATTGAATTATCAATAAGAATTCCGAAAATCTCAATCAGATCATAGTCTTGAATCTCTGACTTGAAAAGATAATTATGAATTTGAAAATTTATATTCACATTAATTTTTTGTGCATATGTATATTTGCTATATAGAAATGCCATTAAAACTTTGTTATCCAAACGAATAAGATTGGTCCAAATATCATTTGTTCTTATATTTTTTAAATATTGCTTAAATTCATCGGTCGTATGATTCACAGAATTTAGAGCATTTAATGCTTGAATATGATTGTGATAATCATGCTGCTTAATACGAACTTCCTCAATAATATTTTCAATAACCGGAAAATACATATCATACATTTTCATTTTTTCTGATAATATCTGATTTGAAACTCCATGGGTAATCATTAAGGTATTAATCAACAATATAATAACCACAAGAATAAGTACGCCTAGCATGCTATTTAAAAATCCATTTAAATTTGTATACCATAATATGACTAATACATAATGAACGATAAAAATATTTGTAACCACTATTCCCATCCATTTATTTTTTCCGATAAGACTAGTGTAGAATCTACTGATCGGCAAAAGTTTCAGAATAATCATAACAGTAATTGTAGTCAGCATTTGTACGATTAATCCATTGGAAAAAGTGTATTCTAGTGCGCCTCTAAAAACTTGAAAAATTATCATAATTAATAGTTGAATAGTATACAGTATTGTCAAACTATACGTATACGTTATTGTCACCGTTTTTAAATCACTTCTCATTATTATTTGAATAATAAGAAAAGCTATCATAATATTAACCGTAAAAGAAATTGCTTGGTTACTGATATAATAACCAGATACACTTGCCAATACCGCTCCGGCTATTACTCCAAATATTCCTTTAATGAAATCATTTTTTTGCAGCGAAGTTTTTAATGACATAATTATATAAAGCAACATAAACATGTCAAAAAAAGATAAGATTAGGGACTCAATATATGTCATTAAATTTACCCCTCACTTCTTTTAAAAAACTTCGACCTATAGGAACTTCGTTTTTTATACTCTTTAGTTTTATTTTTTTTGAATTAAATTCAATTTTTTCCACAAAATTCAAATTAATAACAATCGATTGATGTACTTGCATAAAACGTTCATCATCTAATAAAGGTTTAAATTTTTTCATTGGCATATGTATATATTCAATTGTTTCCTCTTTTGTTATGATTATAATTTTACGATTTAAATACTCCGCATATATAATATCCTTCATATCGATTACACGCGTAAAATTACTAAACTTAAGTTCTAACTTTTTCTCTTCAACTATATTTTTTTCGGATATGTAGTCCACCAATATTCGTTGAAAGACATCTTTAATATCTTCTTCTGAATATGGTTTCAAAATGTAGTCATAACAATGGATTTGACGAAATGCTTCCATCTCTCTTGTAGGCATAGCCGTGATAAATATAATTGGTGTGAATTGGTATTTCTTTATTCGTCTTAGTTGTTTAGCCAACTCGATCCCTGAATAATCTTCTACTTGTATATCTAACAAAAATGCACTGATATCATTCGACATTGAATGATCATAGGCTTCGCTTGAACGGCTTGTTTCAAAAAAATCCAGTTTCGGGTTGATTTTTGATGCTATTTCAAGTATCTGCTTTCTACAAAAAATATTATCCTCTAATAATAAAATTTTACTCATCCTATACTCCCTGTTCCAATAAAAAACAAATTAAAATACAACTTAAAAGTTACAAAAATTACTCGAATTCTCTCATAAGGTCCATATAGACCTTCTTGTCACCACTGTCCTTATAATTGGGTATATTCCCTAATCGCCACACGGATACATCATAGATGCCAAACATTTTTGCCAGTTGTATCTTCTCTTCAACACTTCTGGAATCTTCGTACCATATGACATTATTCAAGCCGGTCTGGCTATTATAATAAGTGGCGTATGGGTTTCTGGAGGTTGCTCCATAAGCAATGTTGGTTCCCCCATCAATTAATCGATTATATAGAGTAGCATAAGTTGGTGAATAAGCGCTTTGATTGACTACATTACCTTCACTATTTGTCTGCCATTGAGCTACATCAAAGGAGATTTGAAGGCTTAACTTATTTAAGGCTTCTTCATCTTTTTGTGCTTGTGTCAGATGTTTAAGGGCATTATAGACCTCTTCCAAGGGTGCTAAGGGCGTCGTTGTAATCCCCATAGCCATCTCCGCTTCAGTTAATCTTTTGGCTCCAAAGTCATGGGCCATCATAATGGTATGGTCTGCAATCGTATTAATCGTGGCATAATCGTAGCCATCATAATAGACTTGTGGCTGAACCATGACCGTTAAGGTCTTGGCCTGCGCGCTAAGTTCTTGGTCAAGGGCACGTAAGAAACTGGTAAAACCGCTTCTATTCTCGCTTCCTCTTAATCCTTCAAAGTCAATGACAATACCGTCAAATGCCGGATGGGTATCTAGCAGGTTCATAATAGATGTAATGATTTGGGTCTGAGTCTCTTTACTGGCAAGTAAATTGGTTAAAAGATTTTCACTATCATCAGCATAGATGCTTAATCTTACTTCTGCATTTTCTTGATATGCCTTTTGAAGGGGTTCTTCATATCCAAGGGGAAACTTATTCTCAATTACAATTCTCTGATCTTGGGTCAAGGTAAGATCAGCCCAACTGAAGCTCACCACATCAAAGCCATGCATCAAATCTATTTGTCCATAGCTATTATCCCGGTAAAAAACATTGGTCTCATCTAGGTCATTATTTGTCTTCTCATACATACGAACCAAGATAGCCGCCGCTTCTTCCCTCTTTGCCCATGCATTCGGAGCAAATCGTCCATCACCGACACCATTAATGATGCCAAAATCTTTAAGCATGGTAATGTAGCCAACGTTTTTAGATACATCAGTAAATGAGCTCGTCTGATTATTCATACGTTCCGCTAGCCATCCATAGCCTAGCGTTCGAACAATCATGATGGCCATTTCTTCTCGTGTAATAGCTTCATTGGGTCTAAAGGCTTGATTGGTCTTTGTTATTACACCGTGTTCTAGGGCTGTTTCAATGTACCCATAATACCAGTCTGAGGAATTGACATCTATATAGGTCTCTTGACTAGGCAAAATCTCTTGCCAACCCTGTAACTTATATAAAAAAGCAACAAATTGGGCCCGACTTAGGGTATCTCCTAGACCATACTGGTTGCCTCCGATACCATCGGTCACCTTAAGTTGTCGTAGGGTCTTAATATTTTCTTCGGCCCAATGGCCAATCGGAACATCAGAAAAAGCCTCCACATCAATAGCAGAAGCTTTCGTATTTAATTGGACTACAAGTAGGAATACTATAAATAGCGATATGACTTTTTTCAATGTTAACCCTCTTTCCCTTCATTCTTCTTATATTAATCAACATCATAGTTGACGATTTCGACACCACAGTGATCGGCTTTGGTATTTAGCAAAACAATACCGGTATTGTTTTTGATAATTAGCTGAAGTTTACCAGTCAGTGCTTCTCTTATGGTATAGGACATGCGACCATTGTTTGGGGCAACCAATTCTTCTCCGGGCGTAAGGGTTCCCTTGATCTTCAACGTTAACGTATTACGCTTCATAAGAATGTAGAATTGATCTTTATTACATTTAACCACTTTGACTTTTGCATTGTTATAGGTTGCAAAACGATACTCTTGACCATCAACAATCACGTTGCAAAAGAATCCTTGAATCGTTCTGCCAATCAAAGGAACCGTTGCGATTGAACAACAAAAGCTAATGTTATCCTTATCAAAGTGATTGGATTGAATCCATATATATTTTTCAGGAAATGACCTTCCCCAATCTTTTTCGATATATCCTTTTCCATAATTGAAATCTATATGCTCGCCATCAATGGTAATCTCCCCATTAAGCGAATGATTCATACTAACGACTTCATGATTACACTCTAAGTTAGGAATATAATTAAAATAGCCCATAATATTGGGATTCAAGAAAGTTCGCTCCAAATCTGTTAATGCTCCGAAATTTATTGCACCATCAATAAGACTTGTCTCATCTTCAAGATGAATACTTATTTCATTTTTTGAAAAGTAGCTATCCCCAATTCTAATTTCAAAAGGCCGATTATTATAAGAAAATTCATCCAAAGTATATTTAAAGTAAAAAGTTTTATGCTGATTGTCTTTATCTTTATAGATGCATTGAATAAAAGCATGAGGGTCCTCATTATTGAAGCTGACGCCGGGTATAAAGCTTATAGTGTTCTTTTTATCTTGACTCACCTGTTTATAGTACCAACCTTCAAAGTAATGTTGACTTTTCCATTGATTGACGCCTTGAAAATTTGTTTTATTATAGTTTAATTTCATCGTCTCACCACCCATTTCTTTACATGTATTTACTTTTATCACTTATTTTTATTATATCTCAACTTCATCTTTTTGTATACTTTCTCGGTATCCTAAGAGCTCTAAAACAGCGATTCAACAAATAAGAATAAACTATTTTTTCTGATCAAATCATTTAATTGGTTATTGACATATGCCAATAACTAATAATGATGTTTTGAAAGGAATCAAGGCAAACTAGGTTTAGGTGGAGGTCGTGGAAGAGGTTGTGGCGCTGCTATCGGCCGTGGACGTGGATTTGCTTATGTCAATCCTCAAACACCTGTTGACGAACAAACATATTTTAAAGAACAAAAAGCTCTACTTGAACAAGAACTTCAAAATATAAACAGTCGATTAACCGATCAGGAAGCATAGTTTTTTAAAAAAGGCCTTGATATTTTATGTCCTTATCAATGGCAGAAAATATCAAGGTCTTTACATTTAAAAACATTAACATCTATACTCTATACTCTCTCCTCTTCAATTTAACAATGGGCATAACTATTCTGACCTCTTCATCCATATCCTCATTTTTCCAATATACAACCATATGCACTTTTGCATTATGAAGCACATATCCTTTATCTATATATTTTTTTAATTTATCTTTGAATCCTTTTGAGAATGCCAACACCTGTTTACCTAACTGATTATTACAGCCCCGTAAATCCACGTATAATTCATCACCGCTTTGTAAGTCAGCCACACGCTGCTGAAATTCTTCTTTTGCAAACAAGCCAAGAAAAATATCTTTATAGCCTAACTGAAAACTCATACTTGATTTTGTCTGATAACTATTGGTTACCTCTGAAACCCTAATCCCATCAATACCAGTATATTTATTGTTAAGATAAGATCCACTATTTTCAGCGACAGCTGATAAATTCATTGTCTGCATCTGTTGAAATTTTGTATGTAAGCCTATATCACGATAGTGTATAATCAATATTTGTTTTGCTCTAGTCATTGCAACATATAAAAGACGCTTTTTCTCATCACTTATATCTTTAAATCTATCGAGCATAATGATAACCGTATCAAACTCTCTTCCTTTTGCCTTATGCATGGTTGAGACTTGTATGGCATCATTTTCTGAGTATATAAAATCTTCAAGTTTTGATTCTCTGAGGAATATTTTAAAATCCGAAACATATTTGTGCTCGCCTGCCAGCACTTCAAAGTCTGAAAACAAACGTTTACATAAGCCAATATGCTCACTTCGGGCATATTTTTTCAGCAACTTATGTTTTGCATTGTCCCACCTTTGATAATCAATGGTATGATCTGATTCCGACAAATTTAAACACGTAAGAAAATATCTTATTTCATCTAAATTTATCAACTTAATTTCTTCTGAGCTTTGTATCAATTTGGCATGTATATGACGATCAAGTAGCCTTCCTGTAATCTGTATGGCTTCATCATTGGTTGTTGTCAGTATACACACGGAGCCTTTAGCACCTTCAGAAACCAATTTATCAACAAGACCTTCTAACATATTATCGTGATGATATCTTATTAGCTCGATTTGGCCATTTGTTGGAGATTTTGCCATAATAGGCGTCTGCTTCATCCGATTCCCGATATACTTTGTGTAGGCATTAGAAAACTCAACAAGATTTGAGCAACTTCGATAATTGTCGATTAGCTCATAGAGTTTTGCCCCTTTTGCTTGTGCTATTTTCTTCAAATACTCTGACTTAGCCCCACGAAATTCATAAATATTTTGATCATCATCCCCCACTGCGATAATTCGCATATTGGGATTTTGCATGGTCATAGCTCTTACAAGTTTGAATTCATGTTCATCCATATCTTGGGCTTCATCAATGACCAAAACTGTCTTTGTAATCCTGGATTGCTCCACTTCGCCCTTCATAATCAAAGTAGCTGTTTCATTGACTATACTATTTGACTTTTCTATATCACCAACACGTCCGAGTATATCAAAACAAAAGGAATGGAAGGTCTTAATGTCAACATAATTTGCTGAATTTCCAATAAGATGTTTTAAACGTCGCTTAAACTCAACCGCTGCAGCTCTTGAGAATGTAACCATAAGCAACTGCTCATGTTTCACATCCTCCATTAAGAGTAATGATGCCAATTTGTGGACTAATATTCTTGTTTTTCCACTCCCCGGACCTGCTGCAACGACAATGTACTTGGTCTCTTGGTCATTCACGATTTCAAGCTGAGCCGTAGACAACTCGCCGAAAAGTTGTCTGAATTTGGCCGGACTAATATTACGGCGGATTTCATTGCCTTTTGTTCCTTTAAAATATTTGGCTAGAAAGGTTTGATAATTGAGTGTAAAATAGTCATCCACAAAGCGGAGAGCTGCTTCATAGTTTTCAAGCATTTTGGTGGCATATTCTCCGACAATATGGATTTGATGGGCTTTTTGCTCATAATAGGTCTGCAGTTTTTTGTAGTCATCAATTTTATATTGAATCCGGTTATCTTCTTCTAATCTCTCGATACTTAGGGCATTATAAATCACCAAAAATCCACCTTCGATTTTTAACGCTTCAATTCTAGATAGATAATAGAGTGCATCTTCGATTTCTTTCATCGTCGCTTTTGCCTCGAACATGCGATATTCCTGCATATATTCTTCTTTAAGTTCTAACACTGAAAACTCAACGACACCTTCAGCTTCAGGATGTTCATCACTTTTATCGTAAAGATATTTCAATATAAAATCAGCAATGACTAACCGTTTTTCTAAGTCCTTGGTTAAAGAATCCTTATCTTTCATAAAATAAATTTTGAAATGATTCTTAGAATGTTTTACAACTTCTTTTTTGATGGCATGGATAATGGATAGATAGTTTAATATGGTGATAATTTTATCCGGTGTCACTTTTTTAAGCTCTCTAGCTTCTGCTTTTTCATTGATTTCTTTAATGTTAATGACTCCATCTTCTTCAATTACTTCGTAAAGAAATGCTTCTAACTCCCGATGCCATCTAAATTGATTGAGGGCTTTTTGCTTGGACATATCATCCTGTAAAAATGCTGCCAAATCTTTTTTATCCGCTAGGATTTTTTCTTCTTTAAGAAGTCCTACTATATGAATGACATCTGCTTTCTTAATGCCCAATTGATCACTAATATAGTCAATACGCATTTCACCCATTTCATTATTGGGATTTTTTCTGCTTCTGGCTGCAATCAACTTTGATACAATCCGTACCGCAAGTTCTTCTTCCTTGTCATCAAAGCGATTGGATCCTCGAATTCTTTCTGCTGCTTCTTTCACACTTTCTGATAAAATGCTGTCTGCATAAACTCTCGGACTGTTTTGTCCTCTTTTTACATAGCCGGCTTGTTCAAGGGCAGCAATAGCTGTTTTTACACGTGTTTCAATATCATAAACGCTATCATCCCAGCCTGCTTTTCTTGCAATCTCAAGTGCAGATTTTGATACTCTTTTTCTGAATCTGGTGATTTCCTTAACTGCACGCCAAACATTGCCTATTTCATTAATATTGAGTTTGGTCTGATTCAAAAGTGTAAAGTGACTGTTTAAATCCTCATCATTATACAGAATAAAACATTTTGCATGAATATTCTGATCTCTACCTGCTCGACCTGCCTCTTGAACATAATTCTCCAATGAATTGGAAATCTGATAGTGAATAACAAGACCTACGTCTGATTTATCGACACCCATTCCAAATGCTGATGTGGCTACCATAATATCCACATCTCCAGCCGTAAACTGATCTTGATTATGTGACTTCACTTTTTTATCCATTTTTCCATGATAAGCTTTTGCACGATATCCATCATTAGAAAGTCGTTCTGCTAAATCTTCTGTCTGTTTTGTTGATGATGTATATATAATGGTTGGACACTCATGTGTACTTACAAGGCTTCTTAATCGATCATATTTTTCATCTTTACCGCATTTAATTACTTTATAGCTTAGATTTTTCCGTGCTGCACTCGCTGTGAATAAGTCAAGGTCAAGGTCGAGATTAATTTTGAAGTATTCCCGAATATCATCGACAACATTCTGTTTTGCAGTTGCTGTAAAACACGAAACAGGAATCATTGTTTCCAATTGCTTTTTCTCGTAGATGTTTCGTATAAACTCTGCAATATAAAGATAATCAACTCTAAAATCTTGTCCCCAAGCTGAGAAGCAATGCGCTTCATCTATGACAAAACGTTCGATTTTTCTACCGAGCAATAGTCTCTCTATCGATTTTGACCGAAGTGATTCCGGAGAGAGATATAAGATTTTGGCTGAGCCGTCTTCAACACGTTCTATAGTTTTTGCACGTTCTATCGGATCGAGTAAACCATTAATGGTAACTGATTCTGTAATACCTTTTTCCTCAAGATTATCTACCTGATCTTTCATTAAGGATTGTAATGGTGATATGATAATGGTTAAACCTTTTGTTGCTTTGCCGGCCATTAGTGCAGGGATTTGAAAAGTAAGTGATTTTCCTCCGCCTGTCGGAAAAATGGCTAGCAATGATTTTCCATGTAAAGCAGCCTCTACAGCACGTTCTTGTAATGGCACTCCATCAAATTCACGGTAAGCATCATATCCAAAATAATCTTGTAATCCTGCGACAGGATCTAATGCTTTTTGACAATATGGACACCCTGTAATACACGGTGTATTTCGCAAACGGCTTAATATATTTTCAACTTCCGGGTATGAAAACAAGACCCATCTTGGCGTGATGGATGACTGATCATCTGCATAAATAATAGCTAATGCATAGGCAAGTTCAACTGGATTTTCTCTTATGAGCCTTTGTAAATCAACGTTGTTACAGATAAAATGATTAAAATGGTTGAAAATAATATCCTCGAGATGTTCAGTTGATAAACCGGTTTTCCCAATATATTGAAAAAACGCTTTAAATTCATAGCGTTTTTTTAATAATTCTCGATAAATTTCTTGCATCCAAACTTCAAGATTATTATAGGCACTAAGACAATCAAAAAACAGATCTTTAGCTTGAACGGAATCGTTAAGTGGATTATTTAACTGTTCTGTATGTAATTTGTCATCTTTTACGAGATGGTGATAGGGTTTTCTAGGAAAAAGAAGAGGTGACAGCAATAAGGTGTCAATCATTGGAAATTCTTCAATCATTGGCGTCATTCTTTTTATATATTTCAGATCATGCTGCAAAACATTGTGTCCACACAGAAAAGAAGCTCCTGATATAAACTTAAGAAACTCTTGAAGATTACCTGTATGTAATTGTCTTCCTGAATTACTTGTTGCACCAAAGTCTCTAATTTTTTCAGTCTCTATAGAAACTTCCGTGTCAAAGAAAATTATATCTCCCATATGCTTTCCCCTTAATATATTATTATAAGTATAATACTAAAATAATCAGGTGGCAAGTATCTAGGTTTAATCTGTCAATAAGGAACAAAGCGACTATGTCGCGTTCCCCTTGGGATTGTTTGCGGAGGGAAAGGTCCTTGACGCTTTCTGCTACGTTTCAAGGCAGAAAGCTAAAGTAGGACTTTCCTAGAGCAAGGAACAAAAAAGCTCACCACATTGTGATGAGCACATTGATTATCGATTGGAATAATATTTTTGATTTGGACTCTTGGGTTTGTCCGGAATTGTTAATTTTAATAAACCGCTTTTAATTAATGGATTAAGCACCTTCTGGCTAAAATAACTTCTGCTCTTTATATTCAAAAATTTTTGAATTTCCAATCTTGTTTTAGGCTCTTTGCAAAATTCTATTATATTCTCTGTAGCACCTTGAATTTCAGCATGTTCACTAGCATGTTCACTAGCATGTTCACTAGCATGTTCACTAGCATGTTCACCCAACTTATCTGTCAAAGGAATTATAGTCTTAAACACATCTTCTTCAATAAATTCAGGGTCTGCACCAGAATATATCTTGTTGTATTTATAAATATTTCTAACCCCTGAACCAAGCTCATCAACCCAGCCGATTTCCTTAAAGAACTTGGCTATCGTTGGATTTTTAGGATATGGGGAAAAGTTCTCCGGGTCAATGATTCCATTTCCATGAGGTTTGTTGCTATTCTCAATGTAGACTCTATCCTTCTCTATTACAAGCTTAGCAGGGAATGGATTTGAAAACTCCCTATGAATGAGCACATTAGAAATCGCTTCTCTAAAGATCTTATCTCGTATATTTACCCGCTGATCACCTTCAAGATAAAACTTATCATTGAGATGCTTTCCGATAAACTGCATTAGCCTTTCGTAGCTTCTAATTAAGTTAACCCGGATATCATCTCGGTCATCATATCGATCCAAATTCTCTCGTCGTAATATGGCATCTGTTTTATGATGTGGTAAAGCTGCCTGAATCAAGTCTTCTTTACCAAAGATTAAGATGCCACCAAGTGTAATACCTTGCTTGCCAGTATTAGGATCCGTTAAATAAAGACCTGCACTTTTTAGTATCTCTATATCTTTCATTGAAGCCCACGGATGATTGTCTTTCTGGTTTCCAGTTAAATTCCTAACCTTTGTAAATAATTCTGATTCTAGGTCTTCCAGTTTGGCAAATGGAAATATCCTATTTTCAGTATATGTACTTTGTTTCCTAATGTACAATCTAGATACTAGATTTGTATTATTTGTAATATTAAAATCGCCATCTTCGTTACGATCAAATATCTTCCCCTTACAACGATGTACCTGTGAACTCTCAGGAATATTAATGTATAGAATGATTTTTTCATCCACTTCAATCTCATTTATCGCAAGGTAAAACGTAGGATTAAGCATCTGTGGATTATTTAGCGATGTAACGAAATCTTTTTTCACTTGATCTACAGAACCTTTATCAACTCCTACAATATCACCCGAATCTGTAACTCCAAGAAATAAGTGACCGCCATGACGATTTAAAAATGCACATACCGACTCATACACATCTTTATTCAGTTTCTTTTTACTCTCCTTAAACTCTACAGTAATGCTTTCTCCACTATTAATTATTTTCTTCAAACTTTCAAACTTCAATTGTCTCACCCTTTTTGCTTCACCATATCGTGATATGCTTTTTGATTTATGACTTTTTATCTTGTAATTCCCAATGCTCTTTTGCATGGTCATATATTTCTTCTAAAGACATGTCTTCAAAAATATCTTCTTCTAATTTCAAATAATCTTCTTTGCTAACACTCTCAGTCTCACGAATCAACCTTAAATAATTACTGTTTTCATTCAATAACATTACTATCCATCTCTTTTCTTAGGAAATCTGTAAGATTTAACTTATATCCATTATACCTTTCTTTTTCATCATATTCAAGCGCTTCAGCGTGTCAGCAGCCAAACTCCTAGCACGAGAAAAGCCAGTGCCCAGATGTAGAAGAAGATTTCTGTGCCTTTGACACCTAAGTGTTTTTCAAACCATTGGATTTTTTTGATCTTCCAGATGGCCGGTGGTTTTGTTACGGTTAATATAATTACTATTGCTGAATACACAAATGCTAAAATTGCCCATATTGTCATAATTTTTTCCTCCTTATTCTAATCCTTTTCGTATTTTAGGTGCCAAGATGAAGAGTACCATCATACTGATTCCAAAGACAATACCTGCATAGGTCATAATATCAAGCCAATCGCCTTGACCGGATAGGACCAGGTCATTGCCTTTGTAGGTCCAGTAGAAGGGAATCCAGTAAAACAGTTTTTGCCACTTATCTGCTAGAAGTTCTTGAGCCGCAATAGACCCAAATAAGGGCATGAAGAGTAGTTTCATGTTGCCGGCTGCATTCATAACATCATCATTGTTAATACCTTCTATAAAGCCTACAAGGACGCTGATGATGCATGATGTCAACACCATGATGAGTGCATGCAAAAAGTTAATATCCCGAAAGCCTGTGATCACCAGAAGCAGGATACTTCCTACGACGGGAACGACTACGCCGATTAAACTTTTGCCGGCAATAAAGCCTATGCGTGATACAGGCGATAAGTGGATGGCCCGAATGGTACGGTCTGTTTTTTCTTCCACGATGTTTAAGGCAATAATCATGCCCCCTAGGATGGATATGAAGATAATTCCTGCATTGACCATGAGTTTTTTGAGTGGCGGAATCTCCCGACCAAAGTCAACGATTTCAGCCATGGAGTCTTCGACTGCCAGTTCAAAATGTTCAAAAGTAGCCAGATTTTTAACGTAATCTACGATATAGTCCGGTTCATTTCCCTGGGTCAAGATATAATAATCTTCTGATGCTCCGGGTAAGATCGCTACAATATTGTCTCGTTTTCGCACCCGTTCTTCTATTAGCTCTAAACTGTCGAGAAGTTCAACCTGAGCAAACTGCTTAAGATAGTCACTTTGCTGTGGGTTTTCCCCTTTTAGCAATGCGATTTCAACGGTTGTATCATTAATACCTGGGGAAAAGACGTTAATCATAATCGCAAAAATAATGGGTACGACCAAAATATAGAGGGTAATAAAATTACGGACACTGACTTTGACGTCTCTCCAAAAAATAATGAATATTTTTTTTAACATATATACGCACCCCCTACAAGGACAAGGTCTTTTTAAATCGATAAGTCGCCAGTACAAAAAGCCCTATGCCTAATGACAAGAATCCTGCTGAGGCAACAAGTACATAGGTCATGTTACCTCCAATCGATATAATATCTTTGAAGCTTTGAAGCATCACATAACTAGGTATAACTTTGACCCAGTCCGGATCCCAACTCGGTGTAAAATACGAGATATTGGGCATAATCATAATCACAATGACGATGTACATGGCACCAAAGGCTTCAACAATATCGTCATAAAAGCTTGTTAAGAGAAGTCCCAGAGCTGCAGCAAAAAATCCTGATGTGAATAAAAACAAAAGTAGCATGGGATAGTTTGCTTGGCCCCTCATAATGGGTATCGTTATAATTAGCGTCGTAAAGATACTAGTTGTAATAATCACACCGATTTTACTCAATAAATAATGCCAGACAGAGGAGGCAGTCACTGCATAGGCCTTGATAATGCCTTCACCCTTGTCTAGGAAAATATAGGCTGCAATCATAAACAGACTCATCAAGCTACCGTTAAAAGTCAGAAAAACCGGCAAAATATTCTCTCGATCATTCAGTGGCTGGCTGTTTTGATATAGGCGCCTGACCTCCAATTGATCCGAATAAGCTTCAATCACATCATGACCGGCTAGTCGATTATGAAAGACGCCTAATAGATTCTGAAGTTTTTGCGTTTCATAACCTTGCAGATAATAGGTAAATACAATCTGATTCTGGTCATTGACATGGACATAAACTGTCGGTACCCGCTCTGACTCCGTGATAGCATCTAGAGCTATCTTACTCTCCAAAAGGTAAACTTTGGATTCCTCGGTTTCATAAAGCGTGGCTGGAAAAAGCGCATCATCTGCCTCAAGCTCAACATACTCCACCGCTTCATCCACATCGTCTTCGAGGAGATTTTTCCTATAGTTATCTTGAACAACTTGGGGAAGGTCAAGATACATATATTCCTTGCCCTTACTATCAAAATCTTCCGGCACAACAAAGAGAAGAACGACGAGCAGGACAATGGCCATAACCAGTTCTAGATAAAAGTACCAGCTTTTTGAAGATAACTTGAGCTCTTTTGAAAAACTGTACCAGAGTTTCATCTATACCAAACCCCTTCCGGTTACCTTGATAAATATTTCTTCAAGGGTTGCTTCCTTAGTGTGCATGGTTTGTATGTCATGATGGTCGATGACCTCCATGAGTCTAGCTTTTTCAGACGGCTCAACGGTCGAAAAACTGTCTTTGATTAATTGATCGTCTTGTATATACTCCACATCCACCAATTTTTCTCCGTATTTGAGTTTTAAGGTTTTGGGTGAGTCAATGAGGCGAATCTTACCGTCAACCACAAAAGCTACACGGTCACAAAGTTCATCCGCAATATACATATTATGGGTTGTCAAAAAGACCGTTGCTCCTTTATCATTTTCTTGTCGAATAATGTCTTTAATTCCGGCTGCTATGGATGGATCCAAACCTGTCGTGGGTTCATCTAAAAACCACATCTCCGGATTATTAATCATGGATCTTGCAAAGGTTAGCCGGTGCTTCATCCCTTTAGAATACTTACCTGCCTTAACGTGTTCTTTTCCTTCAAGGCCGACAAGTTTAATCAGTTCCTTAGGGTCTCTGGTCTTAACATCAAAGAGTTTTCTGTAAAATTCAAGGTTTTCAAGACCGGACATTTTGCTGTATACATTGGATTGTTCAAAGGACATGCCAATCTTATTAAACATCTTGTCCTTAATGTGCTTGACATCATATCCTGCCACCTCGACCTGACCTTGCTGCAACTGTAATAATCCAACTAAAATATTTTGTGTTGTTGATTTTCCGGCACCAGATGGGCCTAAAAATCCAAATATCTCACCTTTTTCAATCTCAAAACTGATATCATTGACTGCATAGATATCATCTTTATTATAGGAATGGTATAAGTTTTTGACCTTAATCATAGGATTCACCTCTTCCAATCATTTAGTCTTCTTGATAATTAATCAATACGTGATCGCCTTCTATGACGCCATCTGTAATCTCAATATACTTGTCGACGCTTATCCCGGTTGTCACTTGACGTTCAACAGGTTTATCATCTTCAAGAACTTTCACATAGGTTTTTCCATCTTTTTGAATGACTGCTCCCATGGGAACAAGTAACATCTCTCTAGGTGGTTCGACAAGGACCATAGTTTCTACTTGGGTTCCAAAGTCAAGGTCAGAAGCCGATGCCGGTAATCCAATAGCTACTGTTTGTCTATTTTCCCTAACACCAAGTTCAGATACTGTTTCAAAGGCTTTCGGATAGACTTGATCAACCCTTAACTCCTCGATATATATCTCCAACTGACGATCGCTAACTTGAGCCATCATGTCCGAATCAATGCGTATCGCATCTTCCATCATAAAATCAACCAGCACTATTTTTTCTGTCGGATCTTGTAGTTCAATCAGCATCATACCGGCAGAAGGTTTATCACCTTCAAAGGTATTAAGTTCTGTGACGACCCCTTCAATATCGGCATAAAGCGCTCCATCTTGTCGACTTTGTTCCAAAAGATCAATGGATAGAAGTAAGGCTTCGATTTCAGCTTCGTATTTTTCCCGCATATTTCGGGAGAGGCCTCTTGACGCTTGACTATAGCTGTTTTGTGCCATCTGCAACTGAGTATTGAGCCCGTCGATAACTTGTGTTGTCTGTTCAAGCTCAACCATTGAAACAACACCTTCATTATAAAGTGTCTCTATTCGCTCTTTTTCTCTTGTCGCATTTTCAATCTGGTTTTGAAGGCTAGATATTTCAATCCTTGAGCTGTTGACTGTTCCCATATCCACTCCGGACTGGGCTTCACTATAGGTAGCTTCTAGGGCTTCAATCTGTTTCTTGACCCTTTGAATCTCTAAATCAAGCTCTTCATGATTGTTTTCATATTGAATGAGAAGCTGGCCTTTGCTTACACGGTCTCCAAGCTTAAGGCTCATCTGTTCAATCGTCTGACCTCCGGTCCCGTAATACTTTCGAATATTTTTTGAACTAATTCTACCAAGATCACCGACCGATTGACCCCCTTGGCCTTTGATGACCTGGACTGTATCATATTCTACACCGACATCTCCCATGGTCAAAAGATAAAACAAGCCTACGCCTATGGCTATGAAAATAAGGAATACTACAATCAATTTTTTCTTCATAATAACCTCCAAACTAAGAACGGACTTTATTTATAATAAATCTGTCTAAAATGTGATAAAAACGCTTTAAATTCAGTCATAATCTTATTCATGTCTATATCAATCCCCATGTTCATCTGGGTAATATAGGCTTCACTGATTCTTTCTAAGGTGTATTGAATGTTTTGAATGGCCATAGTTACATCAACATCATCTTTGAATAAACTCGTGTCAACATTGTGATGATAATACATATCCATAGGTATGGGGTTGTATTTTTGAATCATTTTCTTGATCTCTTCAAAGTCCATACCTGCATACATGGTTTTTGAAAAACTCACCAATGCCGGCATTTGATGCATAATCTTTATTTTTAAATTACTAATCTGTTCAATTCGCCGCAGGATATCGGTCTCTTCCAATCCCACCTGTTCGGCTATGGGTACGGCAACGGATGTCATGGCGTATTCAAACAGGTATGTATATAGGGCCTCTTTTGAATCAAAATAATGATAGAGCAGGCCTTTGGATATGCCAGCTTCTTTTACAATGGCATTGGTTGAAGCTTTATCAAAACGGTTGGCGCCAAATTCTTTCATCGCCGCATTGATAAGGCGCGTCTTCTTATCCGGATCCATTTTATCTAATATATCTTCCAAAAACTCACCTCCTATTCACCGACCACCTTGGTCGGTGTTATGGCATAATTATACACCCACCGACCACTTCGGTCAATAGGTGTTTGAAAATTTTTTTATTCTACTTTTGTGTAGGGTAAGCTAAAAATATCATATATGTATATAAGCTCTTTGATGTCAGCATCCACGGACTTTGTGAATATAAATTTACCATCACATACTTCACAAGCATAGATGATCTGATTCTCTTCTTCTTCAACATAGAATAGTTTAAACTTTTCTCCCTTGTATTCTTGGGCCCATAAACGGTCAATATATAATTCATTGTTTTCCAGACTAATGGTGAATTCTGCTCCTGTATATGGACATTTAAACTTACCTGTCATGCTTCTAAGTCGGTCCTGGTTTTTCATCTCACCTGATGATATTGGCTTTACTTCCACCAAAGGCTCGTTGCCGGAAATAATGCTTTGTATGCCTTCTAATATTCTACCTGAAGCAGTCGTATCATTATTGCTTAATATAATGACCCCACAATCCTTTTGAATATCTACCCAGATATTAAATGTATAACCACTTATAAGTCCACTAGCACACATTTCCTCTGCAGGTTCACCGCGCACAAAACATCCATAGCCTGCATAGGCATTCAAGTACCAAACAAATTCATACGGTGTCAACATTTTTTTAAGGGTATCTAGACCGATGATTTTTCCATTCAATAAGGCCTTGATCCATTTTAATATGTCCTTTGCATTGGAATAAAGAAATCCACTGCCATAGGCTCCACTCATATCATAATAATCAGCGTGAATTATTCCTTGTCCGGAATAGGAATAAGCTTGGGCAAGTCCAATATTAATATCTTCGTTTTTTGATAGGCCTGTATTCTTAAGTCCAATGGGTGTAAAAATATATTTTTGATAAAATTCTTCTATCCCTAATCCAGAAATCGCTTCAACAATTTGAGCCAATAGCACATAATTTGAATTACTATATTCAAATCTCTCACCTGGATTGAAGTTCAATTCTCTTTTATTTAAGCGCTCTAGAATGGTATCCACACTAATTCTTTCACTAATCTTATACTCTTCAAAGCTCGTATGCTCAGGCACTCCTGAAGTATGACAAAGAAGATGGTGTACGCTTATATTCTCAGAATGAATGTAATTGGGTATGTACTGTGTGATCCTATCTTCAAGCTTCAATTTATCCTTTTCATAAAGCATAAGAATCGATACAGCCGTAAACTGTTTTGTAAAACTACCAATTCTGTATTTTGTTTCAATGGTATTCATCACTTTATATTGTTCATTGGCATAACCATAGCCCTTTTCTAAGAGAATACCGTCCCTATTATATACCAAAAGACTTCCTGAAAATCGATCGGCTTTGACCCAAAAATCCATGTAACTTATAAGTTTTTCCGTTATTAAATTCATGATGTTTTCCTCTTATTTTATCTTAATATTAACCATAGGTTGTGTAATCTTTAAATTCTATTATTCGTATCCTTGTTTTTCACCGTTAGTCCGACAAAGAAAATCACCAGATAAATCAAGAATACGGCTCCCAATAAAAGTATACCTATATTTCTCGCTTTTATATATGTATATAAAGGCAATAAGTAAATAATTACCCCACTTACTAGTATATGTATTGCAGGAAGAATCAGACCGGCAAACTTGGGTCCTTTAATTGACACCAAAACTTGCAGTCCAATAAACAATCCACCTATAAGTATTATTCCAATAAATGCAATAAATAAGCCTATCATACTAAAACTCATATAATCCTCCTAATATTCAGTATTTTCTATATATATTTCGGCAACTCTTGAACACTCACTTTTAAAGCTTCAATAGTCTTGGCTTCAATGACACAACGCACCTTATAATTCTTGGCAAAACCGATATAGCGTTCCAGTTGCATCTCTCCGCTTCCAAGCGCCAAGTGATGATCTTCTCCAATAGCATCATGAATATGCATATGTCGTATTTTATCCAGATGTTCAATAATGAATTCTCGGTCATTGCCAAAAGAATAATCATGGCCGATGTCATAGGTCATAACAATATGTGGGCGTTCAATCAGATTCAAGGTTCCCGCCCGCATAAACTCTCGGTCAAAGTCCCCGGTATTCTCTACTGCCAAGCTGGTTTCTTTTCCTTTAAGGACTTGATCCATCGTGTTTCCAAAGGTTTCAACATAGGACATATAACGATCGATATACGACTGGTATATATAGATTTTTTCTGTTGGCATGGTGAAGTAGACCCCTTTTTGCATATGCATATTGACAATAGGGCTCCCTATAGACTCGGCGAATTCAAGGGTTTTTATGACCAAGTCGACATTGACCTTTCGTACCTCTTCCTGAAAGTTGGCAATATCCATATTATCGGCCATATGAAAGGTGAAGTAAATCTGATATTTGTCCATTAACTCCAGTAAAAAGTCTTTGTTTAAAACCTCGACTTGGTAGTCCGGTACATTCATGTTAATCTCAACAAATTTTAATCCATGTTCATGGCAAAATTTAGCATTGGCTTCTAGTCCTTCTAATTCTAAGAGTGTGGGCATTCCAAAATGTAACATATAATCTTCCTCCTTTATGCCATGTACCAGTCGCAAAGGTCCGTGAATGATTCTCCTTCAAGATACCGCCGCACGACCTGAAGAGCTTGTTCCATTGGGATTGTATTCGAAGAGAATGCCTGATAGTCTTCTTCGCTCAGATCTTTGATTCTTATCTCATCGCTCTTAGCCCGATCAATCGTTGCATTGCATGTTACGATGGATGGTTCATCTTCATCTTCCGGGGTATAATTTATAATGCTCAAGTCACCTAGCCCTAAGGCAACTTCCATATATCCTCCATCGACTTTTTCAACAACCACAAAATTAGCTTCCTCTTGTTCTTCTGCCACGAGTTCTTTTAATCGACTTATAAGCACATCTATGTGTTCAAACGCTTCATCCTTTGTTCTTGTTCGAATATAATATGGCATCATTATTCCTCCTTGCTTTTATTTATTAATCTAACCACAATTGCTTGGCTTTTGTCAATATATTCTGGCCTGACGCAGGAAAAAGCAGAGTATATCTAACTATACACTCTGCTTTAATATATCTTAAATCATTACTTTTTTAGCTTTTTTTCCTTACCGGTCTGCCTTCGATATATCCTCGATCGCCTTGAGGTTCATATTGAAAGCTTGGACCTTCTTCCTCCGCCCATTCAAATCCGTATAAGGTTGGATTGTAACGGTCAATGGCTTCTTTGACTAACATCACTTCTTCTTCAAAGTTGTCATCATCGTAGGGTTGTCCTTGAAAAATCATCACATGATATGGCTTTAGTGTAATGAGTTCCATTCCTTCCGATATCGGTTGCTTATAGTCCATTGGAACTTCAACGCCTTGAACATACTGTGATGTTCCTGCCGGTCGGTATTGGTCTGGCATCCACATGCCAACCGGTTCGTCAACAGCTTCCTTAACACTACATAATAGGCCCCAGATGTCACATCCGACTTCTTCGCAGTAGGCAAAATACTCTGTTGCTTTAACACCTCGTTTAATTAACATCTTTCGCTCCGGTTTTTCAATAACCTGCGTAAATATTGTTGCTACATCTTTTTTGCTCATCGTCGTCTCACCTTTCTTGAGAATATTTTGGGGTGATACCGGAAAGGAAATGAACCACTTAACCGGTGGTTTTTTTAAGGAATATTGCTTGGGTGTAATACCAAATTGCTTGGAAAAAGCCCGGGTAAAACCCTCTTGAGATTCAAAGTAAAAATCATAGGCCACATCGATAATCTTACACTCTTGATCTCGAAGTTTTTTAGCCGCTTCCGTCAACCGTAGCATGCGTAGATACTCAAAAGGTGTTTTGTCTGTATATTCCTTAAAGAAACGGATACAGTACCAGGGTGAATATCCAACATGGGCTGCAATCTGGCGCAATGTGATTTTTTCATCTAAATGATCTTCGATAAATTCTTGCATCATTCGAACGGTTTGTATTCCTTCACTTTCCTTCACTTGATCACCTCTAATATCATTATAAGACAAGGCGGGGTTAAAATCTTGACGTGAATTGCGAATCTATTTCTACTTCGCAACCAACTGTTGACTAATTTTCAAGAGTTCTTCGTGGTCTTTGAGCTCCTCAATAAAACGCTTAGGAATATTAGACAAGCCCACTTGCGCTCCGATTAATGCACCTGTTAGCATGGCTCGCACTTGATTTTGACCACCGCCATTAATGGCATGGAGCACACCGGATTCAAAGTCATCCTTGAACCTGGCCGCTAGGTAGTATGCTGTCGGAAGCATATGATAGATTGCACACGGCATACCATAGACAATGGATGCTTTCCATGCCGGTTCAATGATAATGTCCGGGTCATCAGCTGCTCTTGCCATGTATCCAGGTGATAACAATGCATCTGGTGAAGCAAATAAGCCTACATTTGATTTTGCTTTTTCCTCTTTTTTAGGTGCTTCTAGATTATCCAATGTAACAGCATGAAATGGTAATTCTCCACTATGCACCATTTTCATAAGTTTTTTACTAATGTTCTCATCGAGTGGCTCACCGTTAATGAGTGTGGCAAGTACAACATTGTATGCCACCGATAAGGATCCCGTTACATTATCACTTTGCGCTAAAGCCGTATTTTCTGTAATGCTTGCACATAGATTTTGCATGTCCTTTGCATAATAAATGGCTGTCGGAATATTTCTCTCAAGGGACTCTGTTGTATCGCCTATTCCTGCCACTTCTGACCAGGGAAGATGCTTTTCCACTCGGCTTTCATATAAATGGCGCATCACTTGACTCGTATAACCACCACGTCCACCCATAGGCGTACCATCTAATTGGGGCAATATGTTTTGATCCATCATGTCACAAAAGGAATGTTTTTCATATCCTTTGTTTTGAATGAGGTACTTCGCCATTTCTTTAATAATCCAGCCTTGCTGGGATAGTTCTCCGGCTTCAACTCCATGATGATAACGATCCGGCTTCGGATTTGTATAATCATCAATCCATGTTCCATATGCTTCATGTAGTTCATCTAAATCATAGTACCAGTGGGGTCCAACGCCTAGTGCTTCTCCAATAAATGCCCCCATAAGTGCACCTCTTGCTCGATCCGTAAAATCACTCATAATATACCTCCTTAAATACTATCCAAATAACAATTAAGTGCATTGCTTGCTTCTAACTCTACATCATCAAAAGTAAGAATGTGACCGGGTTCAATATCACGTTTAAGACGAGTGTGTCGAAGCAGACAAATAGGAACCTTGTCCTTGTTTTCTTCTATCTTAATAGCCTTACCTCTAACATCAAAGCCTCCTGCACCTAATTTAATTATGCCGTCTTTTTTTATTGCTTTTTTTGCAACGGCTCCAACGGTAATCCTTGGATTAATTGAGTTATTAAGTAGCATAGGCTCACCTGCAACAATTTTTTCTAAAGTGTTTATGCATTCTAAATAGCATAAATGATAAGGTCGAAGTAAAACATAAGCCAGTTTTTCCTTTGTTTGTATTCGTGTGAAGGGTAAATATCCTGGTCGCATGTCAGCTACTTTATTCTTAGCAACAATTAGCACCCCTGGTGGTGAACCCTCACATAAGATGTATTCACTTATGGGTTGCTTCATTTCTTCTGATGCTTTAACCATATAGTCTAAATCATAGATTGTATCTACTCTTGAACCAATAAGACCATCTTGTGCTATGGTTGCACCTAAACCATTGGCAACAAAGGCTTGTTCAATTTGAAGCTTGGTTCCATCGGTAAATGATACCACTTGATTTAATGCAAGCTGTTGTTTTTTTGACCAATACTTCATCTCTTCAAGTTCAGGGTTGGGATTTAAAAAGCCTTTTAAATTAACATAGGCTACCGGGTCAAATCCCATGTTTTCGATATCTGCTTTTAATCGAGCCAAGCATCCCGGTTGATCGCCTTCTGCTTCTGTAACATAGTGTCCATTTTTAATGAAATATGTGCCTGCTGTAACGTGAAATTCTGAATTCATGGTAACAACTTTCTTGTTCACTTTCGTTGCCGCCATAATTATATCCGTTGCATGATGAACATCTCCCGAGGATTCAAATACAATATCAACATTTTCTAAAAAATCATCAAATGAATTTGTTAATAGTTCCTGGGGTAAATCCTTTATACTTTCTATTTTTCGTCGTGTCAGTATTTTTGAAGTAACAAACTTATTTGAGTGTTCTATTGCATAATATAGTCCTGATGCAATAAAGCCAGTGCCAACGATGCCTATCTTGGTTAACTCTTCCATATTACTCCTCCTGTACAAGTATTCTATCGTGTTCAATTAAATGTTAAGATAGTTACTCATACATTGTACCATTATTCAGACTTTTTTTGCAGTCCCAGAGAAATTTACACCCAATTTTGTGTTTTTGTTTCAATTGCTTGATTCGATTTATTGGCTTCTTCAATCATAAATCCGATATAGGTATCTTGAAGGGCTTCTTGGAGAGAGTATCCGCCCTCACCTGTCGTCACATATGTTTTCATATTCATTAAACATGTTGCTATTGCAATCTCATCATCATTGAGTCTAGCATGAGGAAATGGATTTTCATAAACAAAGGAACTTCCTAACATAATTCCCTGATGGCCTTGATTATTTAATCGCCTCGTTCGAACCAAGGACGCTTATTGCTCTCCTGAAAAATCAAGAAAACTGTCTTCGATAACTTTCAGCCAGGCTGCATATAGTGGTTTTACATAGTACTGTTCCGCGACTTGAACCCTTCCCATATATTTTTCCTTCAGTTCCCATAGGGCATTTAATTCATCGATATCTTCCGCCGAAGGCGTTTCGCATAAGACAGGAAAATCTTTTCCCATGAGGACGTGTAAATAGTCTTTGACAATAGCTCTCGGAAGGCACAATGCGGTAAAAAAATCTGCCCGCCAACCATATCCAACCATAACAAATTTTGTTTTCATTGTTTTCCTCCTCTTGCATATTAGGCCTCTTCTTAGTATTATATCTATTATCCCTTAAATTTTAGTATCCATCAAGTCCATGATTTGATATAATCAAATCAAGTAAAACATCTAATCATTTTCAATCTTAGGAGGTATCTATGGCTAATTTCTGTAAATATTGTGGAGCAAACCTCCAAGCAAGCAGTAAGTTTTGTCCAAAATGTGGCGCACAATTGACTCCGTCTGTTCCTGCACCTATTCAACCAACTAAAAAAAAGAAGAAACTATGGATTCCTGTTGTTGCGGGTATCCTTATTCTTGCTCTTTTGTTTACAATGATTCGCTATCTCGTTATGCCCTATTTCCCAATGGCTCTTGATAGTGATGTTCCCAGCGAATTTAATCCTGAACCGGTTACAATGTCAAATAGCGATGAATTTAACATAAGTCCTTTATCGGGCGTGACAATCTCTGCTGAGAAAAACGCCTTGGATCGAAACCGAACCTTTACTGTTGAACGACTTGACGATTCACAAATCCGATCTATGGCTCAAGACATGCATGTAAGCACTTTTGTTCCCCTCGCAGGTATTGATATTGATTCTGGGATGGAGGCAAGGGATATATTTCCCGGTGCATTAAGTCTTACTATGGATTTAGTTGAATTCAACATTCCCGAATCCATGTATGCACATCTTAGCGCCTATCGGATTGAAGATGACGGCTCTACTTACCGTCTACCATCTTCTGTTAAGGATGGCTCTCTCTTTATTGAAACTGAACGAAATTGTAAAATTATTCTGGGCTTATCCTCTCATTTTTGGATTGCGTTAGCCGTTGGCCTAACTGTTGTCTTGCCGGCCATTGCAGTTACCCATGACACCTTACAAAAAGAAGGTTATATTCATGATGATTGGAGTCTTGATACCGACCTAATGTCAACCGGCTGGCTAGATATTGATGATGTCAACGGATATACCATATACTACCCTGCCCGGATGGCTCCCGGAAACCCTGCTGAAGTCAAGCGTGTCACCAGTCTTCTTATTCAAGCGCTTGAAAATAACAAGATTCAAGTAACTGCAAATAATATCAAACTTCTCATGGAAAACCCGAGTGGCATGAAAGCACTTTGGACGCAACTACAAAAAGATACGGATTTTTTAGAAGCCCAAAAACTATTGGATGACAAACAATGGCGAATGAACAATCTATACCCCGGAGAAGTAGCCGCACTTGCAACGCAATTAACCCTTGCCGATAAGTATCTTTTTAACTCTCCCGAAAACGGAGGACGCGGATTTAAAAAATATAATGATATGCACATTATCGCTTATGATCAATGGCCAGGCGAAGCATCGAATCAAGCCCAGTGTCGTAATCCTATTAGCAAGCAGCCCTATGTCATGGTTAACATTGAAAGTGCTCCACTTCCTCGATCTTCTGCTATGAAGCATTGGACTGAATCTATGTTACCTACCCTTGTGCACGAGCTTTTTCATACGAGTCAAGTCCGATATCTTGGCACGTTTTCCATGGAACGCGAAAAGGATACCTGGTTCTTTGAAGCCACAGCTGTTGCCGTAGAAAAACAGGCTAGAGATTTTTTTGAACAAGAAAAGATTATTGCTCCGGATAAAATGGTCATAAGCCAACAAAATATCAACTATTGCCAAGAAAACCTTGCTTACTCAAATGGATATAATGATGTGATTTCTTTGCAAAACCAAGGATATGCCTATGCAATGCTCATTGAATATATCAGCCATCAATATGCTGCTTCAACAGGCAAGTCTGCAAATGACTACCTCCCCTACGCTTTACAAAAATATGCTGAACTTAGAGATTCTAGGCAAACCTTAGTTAAGACAACAAGCAACAGCAACTATGGTTTTGAAACACTTTATCATGAATTTTGCGCTTCGTATGGACAGGAGTTTCTCAGTGGCTACCATTTAATTAGCAATCCCTCACCAGCCTTACCCAGTCCTGTAAGCCTTACTGTGACTCAGCCATTTACAAGCTTGACTAAGGATTATGAATCTCTATCTGCTGATGTTCGACACCTTGTCGTTAGCGATGCAGCTTCCCAACAAGACAAGTCTGTCAAATTTGTCTTACGTGGCAAAACAGATGCACTTATTGGCTTAGTGGAAGGTTTTGGCATGAATGTATTATCCTCCGAAAATGGAGTTATCAAAACCAAACGCCTTCACCAGCCAAGCGACCTATCAAGTCCATCCTTTGACCTAGACATTGGCTTTGGGACAATTGCCAATAAGAATTCCCTTTATTTACAAGGAATCAATTACAACTACGATGAAAATATTACGCGTGAATACGATATTTTTGCCATGTATCAGCCAAAGACTCCAACCATGGATTTCAACAAGATTACGGATACCATGTGGAACCTACGTATCCATCTTGAAGAATCTATTCTAAAGCAGTACGATTATGTTGATGCATATAAAGTTTCTATACGTTGTCCAAATGGAGATATTTATACCTTTGAAACTGAGGAAAGGGACCTTGAACTAAATACATCCTATGATAAGCAAGCTCTTAATGAAAGCATTTATGCCAATGATGCCATTTATAATATCGAGCATACAAAAGCAAGTAATCAAAGCACAATTACCGGGAACTTTGACATGTTTTATAATGAATTAACAAGTACGGATACCAAAGTTATGGGACCCAACAGTCCGGTTGTCAGCTTAAAAGTTGCAGAACGTGTTGATTTGACTGCAAATACAGATACGCTGGGTATCGGTGAAGAGATTTCCTACACCGTTGATGTTATTCCAGACAAAGGCAACTACTCCTATCGTTGGATTATTAGCGACTACTTTGACCAAGAAGGTGGGCGTGAATTTCAAACAAGCTTTGACGAACCCGGTTCATATACTGCCCAAGTTATCGTTAGTAATCAAGACGGTAATCTCGTTGGTTCAGATACATGGACATGTACTGTACTTGATGTTACTGCACCCGGTGACTTTAATCCGGATCTAGCCTTCTTCCAAATATACAAGGATGATAATACACCAACCGACTATGTCTATACCTTTGTGGAAGGGTATGTCGTTGAAGGCCGATACGATCAGGTACAGATGTATTATGAAGATGGCATCTATCTAGACAAGTATTACATTTCTTTTGGCACTTATGACTATGATCCTACAACTCAGACCTATTATGGTAATCTTGAAGAACACGGTTCCTTCACCGGCGTTGTCAACAACAATTGGATTACGCTTTATAATGCAGATGGTTCTTTTCTTGCTTCTGCCGTTATGTTAAATGAAGATCGGCCATTTGAATATCGTTCTTCACAGCCAAGTGCACCTTCCTTTAACTATGACAGCGTTATACCTGAAGGGGATTAATGAAGTCGTCAGTAAATAGTCTCTATGAATACGGATAAATAAAAAAGGGGCTGTTGCGTTAGCAAATAATTTTTGCTAGCGCAAAGCTCCTTTTTTCATTGTTTTTTTCTTCTGTGGTTGTTTTTTTGTGGATAAATTCTAAAAAATAGCGTACTTTAATAAGCGTTTG
>Ga0334898_1001252_pt1 | contig 30232 bp, 27 predicted proteins | sample GraSluR3_MG_10_FD_207228 | JGI IMG/M metagenome (GOLD analysis project Ga0334898, IMG submission 207228) | Sludge microbial communities from methane-producing bioreactor in Wageningen University, Netherlands - Granular Sludge_3_08-R3 | ecosystem: Engineered > Bioreactor > Anaerobic >... | reverse complement strand
ACGTAGAGGAGGTGCTCTGGCGCGGGCTCGCAGTAAACCCTCGAGCCGTCCCGGGCGTCGATGATCTCCCAGTCCTCCTTCTTGTCGGTCCTGCCCAGGAAGGCTCTCCTGTACATGACGCTGTGGGGCTGGACGACGGCGGGGACGCCAAGCCTGTTGAAACCGGTGGCGATGGAGGCGGCCTTCTGGGACATAGCTCCCCAGGCGACGCCGCAGGCGCCCACCTTGCTGAGGATGTAGTCGGCGATGTCGTCGTAGTTGCCCCGCTCGTTCCTCCCGGCAAAGATGGTAGCGACCTTGATGGCGGCTCCGTGGATGTGGGCGTTGGAGACGCAGCTACCTATGTTGCAGATGTTTCTGCCGTCGAAGCCGCCGGGGAACTGCTCCCAGATAGTCTTACCCTCTTCGTCGGTGTATAGGGACATGTCCATCGCCATGCAGCCGGTGGTGGTGACAATGAAGCCTCGATCGACGAACTCGCGGGCGATGTCGTAGCATTCCTTCGTCCCGTTCGGGTAGTTGGCGCAGCCGATGATGGCTATGACCCCGGGGATCGTTCCCAGAACCAGAGGCGCGCCGACGCGCCTGATCTCAGTGTCCTTGACGGGACCTCTTCCGGCCCTCATCTTGAACTTCTGGTTTTTGATGTACTCCTGGTTGGCGTAGGCGTAGAGGCTGAGGATCGGTATATCCTGAGGACAGGCCTGCTCGCACCTTCGGCAGCCGACACAGATCTCGTAGGTTGAGCTGAGGGGCTCGAGGTTGCCCTTGGCCGCTTCCTGGACCACGTCGCCTATCTTGATGTGGGGGGGACAGACGAACTGGCAGGTGTGGCAGTAGGTGCAGGACTCGGCGTACTTCTTGAACTCCTCCTCGGTGATGAACGCCTTCTTCCTCTCATCGACCCGCTTCGGCTTGACGGCGATGGCGGTCCTGACGCCCACCTCTCCGGCCTTGACCGGGTCGATGATGGCGACACCCGGAATCCTGAAGTTCACCAGGTCGTCGACGATCTCGTCGACGGGATCGTTGGTCCTGTCCGGCAGGCCCAGCATGATCTTCTCATTGGTGGCGATCAGGGGCACCTTTTTCTCCTGGCACTCCTGGAGGGCGTTGGTGTAGACGCACTGCTCGTCGACCATGACGCAGTCCATGACGTCGGCCTCGACCATCTTCCTCCACCAGCCCATGGCTCCGGCGATCTTGGCCTTGGTCCCGACCATCCTGTATTTGGTGTTGATCTCTTCGGGGTAGCCGAGACCTTCACCGATCCTGGTGTTGTCGATGGCAGTGCAGCAGACGCCACCGATGTCGACCTTGCCCCAGAGGTTGTTGTCCTCGGCGTAGAACATGGCCTCGGCGGAGCCCGCCAGGTTGTGACCGTAGGTGATCAGGATCGCCTTGTCCTTGTCGAGGGTACCCATCCCGCACTCCACCAACGGAGCGTCCTCGTCGCCCCTAGGCATATCGTAGGCGATGATCTGGATCATGTCCGAGACCTCTTTGCCCAGGGAGTCGAGCATGCCGGCGTGGAGGGCTTTGGACTCGAAGTCCCTGTAGTTTCCTTCCTGACCGGTGTGGGTGCAGGCCAAAAGCTGAGCAACCTCCTCTTCGATATAGCTGAGGACGGGTCCGAACTCCTTTAGGGTCTTGGGCTTGGTTCCAGTTACAGTCCTGGTGAGTGGCGCGTCCACCAGGATCTCTTCGCCCATCTTGAAGGGCAGGTCTCCGAACTTCTCCAAGGTCCAGTGATAGAGGTGTCGGCCGTGAGCGCAATGAGCTGTGCAGCCCATAAGGACCGCCAAGAGGACGATCCTGCCCTGCTGAGCTGCCTGGTCTAAGCCGCAGGCACCCCTCGAACGGGTCAGGTCGCAGGGACCGTAGGTACAGAGGGTACACCGATCACAGATGGGAGAGTAAAAAACCCTGTACCTGTTTATGAGCTTGAAGTCCCAGTCCCGAAGCGTGGCGATGCTTGGACAGGGGAACGGGCCCATGGGTTGGTCCCACTCCTCCACCTCCTTCACGATCTCGCCGATGTTGATCTGGACATTCTGCATGTCCTCAACGGCAAAACTGCCTTCCATCTTATCCATCTTCTCACCTCTCTCTGATAAATATCCGCGCGCTATAGTGGGTTAATTGCTTGATATAAACCTTGTGGGCTCTATGTCAATTTGATACCAAAATGTATTCGCGATTAAATCTCCAGAAAGGATTTACACATGGTTGAATGATAAAAGTTATATAAATCATTTTACAGGATATCGGCTATTATTTTGCCATATAAAAGCAATAAAAGATCTGATTCATATCAAATATTTTACAAAAAATTGACTGATATTTTGGACTATTTGATGAGAATTAAGAGAGCTTTTTGGGCAAAGATTTTACAAATAAAGAAATTAAATCCCGTTCCAATTCAGACGGCATCCTTAAAAAACAAAACTAAAAGAAAAAGCGCAGGATAGATTCAGATGATGACGATTTCAGCGTGATCAGAAGCCATCCGATGATGTCAGCAAGTCCAGAACCTCTCTCAGGGCTTTCACCGGGATCTGGCCGGGAGCTGTCGGGCTTCCAATGTAGCCGTAGGTGAGGACCGAGCCGTATATAGGAGCCACGGCCCGAAGATGTCTGCCCACACCACCCATCCCCATCAGAGATGTGGGACCTCTCCTCTCCGAGAGAAGCATCAGAAGATGGAGGCAGTCTTCCAGGGATGCGGGGGTCAGGGCGAGCTTGGCGATATCGGCTCCCGCCTCGAAGATCTCCTCAAGAATCGATCTCGAAGCTTCGATGGATGGCATCCCCTCAAAATCGTGGTAGGAGATAATAGCGGGCACGTCCACCATCTCCAGGAGACGGTCGCGCCTCCGGGCAATAAGCTCCACGTCCACCACGTCCGCCCAGGCCGAGGCCTCCGCCAGGATCTCTATCCTCTCGTCCTCCCCGCCCAAAAACCCTCCCCCCTCCAGAACCATCCTGTTGGTGGCGATGATGGGAAGGGCCGTTGCATCTCGCACCACCCGGATCACCTTCAACGGATCCCCGGTGAGGAGGTCGAGTCTCACCTCTACCAGGTCAGCCCCGAGACCTTCTGCAATGGACGCGTTTCTGACAGCCTCTTCACCGCTCAGGACGGCCACCACCCCCGGGACCTCTATCTCCAGGTCTCCGATGGCGAGCTTCCTTTTGCTGAGCTTCTTCTCATTCATCTTCTAAGGCCACCATTCTACTGTCTCGATTCTGCTCGCCGTTCCCGTCGGCTTCACCTCTCGAGGATGCTCTCCTCGATGCTCATCCCAAAGTGGCGGGCCTTCCCCTCGAAGTGGACCAGAACCTTGTCTCCCACCTTCAGGTCTGTGACCGACTTTGCAGTCCCGTCCTCGCTGACGAGCTTGATCGTCTCAGCGTTCTGGAGTAGGGTGCTGATCCTCTCCCCGTCCACCTCAGCCTCGATCAGCATCAGGGGTCTCTTCTCGATCTTCACCCTGCCGACGACGGCGGTCTTCATCCCGCCCTCCTTATCGACGATCGTCACCTCGTCGCCGGCCTTCAGCTCCGAGAGGTAGCGGGTCTTCTCGCCGACCTTGACGTAGGCGTGGACGGCCCCGGCGTTCACCCGGAAGGGTCGGGCTGCGACGTAAGAGCTCTCCTCAGATTCGCTGTGGACGAGGAAGGAGGCTTTCGACTGAGATCCGACGAGCATCCCCTCACCAGGACGCATCATGGTGCAGGTGTCAACGCAGACCCGGTCTCCCATCCCGACGGACTTGACCTCGGTGATCTCGGCAATGGCGAGATCAAGCCTCGACATCCCGGCCTTCTCCACCAGCTTCTGGATCCTCTTGATCTCCGATAGGTCCGAGGTGTCGAGGAGGATCCCGTCGGCCCCCTTCTCCAGGGTCGCCAGATCCACCTCCGCCTCCTCAGCGGTCTTGACGCCGCTTATTATCTTGACACTCTCGCCCTGGAGGCCTGCGATCATATTCTCCAGAGGGATCACCTTCCAGTCGGCGCCGACGACCACCAGGTAGTCTACGTTCTTTCCCAGCTCCACCGCGAACTCTTCGTACCTCTTGCTCCTGATCTCGACGTAGCCCGCCACCGTCCCCTCAGTGGCCCTTGCGAGGCTGATGTCCAGGGAGGCCCCGAACTCCTCGGGGAGGGGGACCGAGCCGTCCCCCTCGCCGCCGCGGCCTATTATGAGTATGTCCTCAATCTCCCTCTCGGTCCCGAAGGAGGCCACCTTTATCTCGCCAAGCGTTCTGACCTTCTCGACGTCTTCCTGTCTCGTCACCACGCAGTCGAACCCTGATTCGAGTGCCGTAGTGATTTTTGGCTTCATCTCCTCCCAGGGACCCTCGCTGGCCATGAGCCACTTCTCTTTCATGGATCACAGGGTAAGGGCTCAGGTTACTAATTTCTTTTGGAGACTCGGCATTTTGGCTCAATTTAATCGTTGATAGATTCGTCGGCCAAGATGTGACTACTTGTTTCATCCGTGCTACTTAAAAAGGGGTCCCGACAAGATGATGCCCATGATGGAGATGACGGAGATCGGTCGGGTCCTCATCCAATCGGCAACCACATCTTTCGGCCTCCTCTCGAAATCCCTGCCACCGATCGTCCTGGGCCTGGTGCTGGCGGAGATGATCGTGGTCTTGAACGCGGCGAAGAAGATTGCGTTTATGGCCAGGCCCGTAACCAAGTTCTCTCATCTCAGCAATGCCGCTGGGGCGAGCTTCATGATGGCCTTCTTCTCGGCGGCCAGCGCAAACTCTATGCTCGCCGGCTACTACAACGACCAGATCATCGAGAAGAGGGAGCTCTTCGTCGCCTCCCTCGTCAACTCCTTTCCCGCCACCACCATGCACTGGAGGTCTCTCCTTCCAGTTCTGATACCGCTTTTGGGATTCACAGGCCTCGTCTACTTCGGACTTCTGATGCTGGTGGGGCTATTGAAGACTGGTCTCGTGATGGTGGCGGGCCGCCTCCTCTTGGACGAGAAAAATGATGGCCCTGCCTTCAGCTCTCCCTTTGAGGAGCTCAGAGCCGAAAAGGATGGCAAAAATAGACCCCCTCTGAGAGAGGCGCTGAAGATCGGAGCGGTGGCCGCCCGTCCCAAGGTGATGAAGGTCGTGAAGATGACGACGACGATGATGTTCTTCGTATCGGTCCTCATCGAGGTCGGAGCCTTCGATCTCCTATCCCTCCACCTGAGCGGGATCCGCAACTGGCTACCCCTTCCGGCTCCGGGGCTCAGCATCATAGCAGCCCAGTTCGCGGGGCACATCGTCGCCTACACTGTGGCCGGCGGCCTTCTCGCGGCGGGGGAGCTATCGGGAAAGGAAGTGGTGGTCACCCTGATGATCGGAAACGTCATCACCAGCGCAGCCTGGGCCTTCCGGTGGCTCATCCCCTCCCACGCCGGGATCTTCGGCCCGCGGATCGGAACGGAGCTGGTCGTCTTCTCCACGGGCCTCCGGGACGTGATCATGCTCCTCGTCGCCTTCGGGGTGATGGCCTTCTGGTGAGAGAGGGCCCGAAAAAGAGCTATCTTCGGAATCCTCCTCCAGGTGGATCGCGCGGGTAAAAAGATTCTGATTTCGGGCCCCTGATCTTCAGGAACTCCTCCTCGATTCCCCCGAGCCGTTCAAGGAGGCCGTCAACCTTTTGATCTGGATGGAGATCCCCCTCCCAGGCTAGGATCATAGTTGCGCCCACCCAGGGTCCACAGACTAGGCCCGCCTCCTCGAAGCGAAGGTCGAACTCTAGGAATTTGCAGGCCGGTCTTGGGCGCCTTTCTAGACCGATCATCTGCCAGGAGAGGACGATCCAGCCGGCCTCTGCAGACCTCGATATCAGCTCTTCGACCTGGACTGCGTCGCTTTCAGCGAGGTAGGGCGAGTCGACCAGAAGCAGCGCCGGCTCGTCAAGTTCCCTCGTCAGCTTGCGAGCTCCAGAAAAACCGTCGCCTATGTGAATATGAAGATCTTCCAGGCTCTGGCCTTTCTCGCCAGATCTCCAGGCCCTCTCAACCTCGGGGCTCGTATCCCAGAGATCAACCCGGAGATTGATGCCCCGTCTTTTGGCGATCTCGATGACGATGGATGCGGAGCCCGGATACCTCTCAAGCCCGGCGGGGTTCAAATCCTCAAGAATCTGAAAGTAGGAATATCGAGCCAGCTCCTCACGATGGGGCCAGAGCCTTCCGATGCCACCCTCCCACTCGCCCCCGGGCGAAAGGGCGTATTCGGGATGTCCGGCGTGGCTCTCGACGTAGACTTGGATTCCGGCCTCGAAGATGCAGCCAGCGGTTTCGGCCAAGACCAGGTGCTTCCAGAGGTCCCCGGCATTTCCAGCGTGACGCCTGTGGTCGTATCCCATATGTCGCTTCATAGCGCCTTCATCTCTGATAAATCTGACCTGATAGACAGAAGAGGCAAAGGAGGGTAAAATTGGGTAAGGGAAAACAAGGGTCAAAACGCGATGGGCCAAAAGCGATATAAGAGATTGCTCCGACAGACCGAGCCAGACCTTCCGAGTTCCGGTCCGATCATAGATGATCTGACCGCGTCCGATCACATCCGATGATCCTAAAATTAGATGGGAGCCTCCGGTTTTGAAGATAATACTGATGGGAAACCCCAACGTCGGAAAGAGCGTAGTATTCTCCAGGCTCACGGGGATCGAGGTGATATCCTCAAACTACCCGGGAACCACCGTCGAGTACACCCTCGGCAAGACCACCCTCGGTGGAGAGAGCGCTGAGGTGATCGATCCTCCGGGGGTCTACTCCCTGGAGCCTTCCTGCAGGGCCGAAGAGGTGACGAGGGAGATCTTCGAGGAGGGGGCGGACGTCGTCGTCGACGTCGTCGACGCCACCAACCTCGAGCGAAACCTGAACCTTACCCTCCAGATCCTGGAACGGGGCCTTCCGACGGTGGTGGTCCTCAACCTCTGGGACGTGGCGTCTCGGACCGGGATAAATATAGACGTAGAGGCTCTGGAGCGGGAGCTCGGCGTCCCGGTCCTGACAGCGGTGGCCGTCAGCGGCCAGGGAATAAGAGAGCTGGTCCGGGCGATACCAGAGGCTAGGGTCCCGCCCCCAGTGGTGTTCGAGTCCGCGGACCAGAGGTGGGCCCGGGTCGGCGAGATCGTCGAGAGGACCCAGCGGGTAGTCCACAAGCACCCCACCATCCTGGAGAGGCTCGAGGAGGCGACGATAAAGCCCCTCCTCGGGATACCCTTCGGCCTCCTCGTCCTCTACCTTTCCTTCGCAGGGATCATCAGGTTGGGGGAGTTTCTCATCGGCACCATCCTCGACCCGATCTTCGCCGTCTACGGGTCCTTCGTCACTGAGGTCGTGGGCCAGCATACCACCGGCATCCTCCGCGACATCCTCATCGGGACCTCGCCGGAGATCGAGACCTCCTTCGGCCTCCTCACTACCGGCCTTTACGTCCCCCTGGGGATGGTTATGCCCTTCGTCATCCCCTTCTACATCGTTCTGGGGGTCCTAGAGGACGTCGGCTACCTTCCGCGGATCAGCGTCCTGGTCGACGCCCTGATGCACCGAGTCGGCCTCCACGGCGCCGCCATCGTCCCTTGCATCCTGGGCCTCGGCTGTAACGTTCCAGGGGTGATGGCCACGAGAGTTCTCGAGTCGCCGAAGCAGAGGTACCTCGCCGCTACCCTGATGGCGGTCTCCGTCCCCTGCGCCGCCCAGAACGCCATGATCTGGGGGCTCCTCGGCCCCTTCGGCCTCCGGTACATCGCCATCGTCTACGGGACTCTATTTCTCGTCTTCATATCCGCCGGTTTCATCCTCTCCCGGATCATCGGCGGCGAGTCGCCGGAGATCTTCCTGGAGATCCCTCCCTACCGGATACCCGACGGCAGAGCCCTCTTCAAGAAGACATGGATGAGGTCGAAGTACTTCCTGAAGGAGGCGGTACCCTACGTCCTCCTGGGGGTCTTCCTGATGAACGTCCTCTTCATCGCCGGGGTCGTAGATCTCGTCGGAGGCCTCGCCCAGCCGATAGTTAGCGGCCTCTTCGGCCTCCCGAAGGAGGCCGCGGCGACGATGATCGTCGGGTTTCTTAGAAAAGACGTGGCCGTGGGGATGCTGGCACCGTTGGGGATGACGGCGGGCCAGCTCGTCGTAGCCTCCGTCGTCCTGGCCATGTACTTCCCATGTGTTGCCACCTTCGTCGTCTTCATGAAGGAGCTGGGGCTGAAAAATACCGCCAGGTCTGCGTTGATCATGGTCTTGGCGGCGACGATCGTCGGGACACTCCTCCACGCCCTCCTGACAATATGAAAAAAGCACTAGAACAGATCCATCGTGGACCTTCGACGGGTTGGCCGTCGATGGCCCCCGTCATCTCGACACCTTGTTTGGGTTCTATCTTCTGACCGCGTCGGGGGAGATCTTCCCGTCGTGGACCGCCGTCGCGACCAGGGCGCCAGCCAATCCCAGATCCTCCAGCCGGTCGAGGTCCGACTCGTCTTTTACACCGCCGCCGAGGAGGACGGGATGATCGGAGAGATCTGCGGCCTTTCGGAGAAAAACCTCATCTAGACCCATGGAAGTTCCCACCCGGTCTAGGGAGAGGAGGATGATCTCCCTGATGGGAAAGGGGTTCAGCTCACAGATCAGGTCTAGGGGCGGGATCTTTAGAGAGGGGTCGCGGGCAAGGACCTCGCCGCCGAAGAGGTCCACGCTCACTGCGATCCCTCTTTTTGACGACGCCCTCTCGATGAGAGAGAGGGCTCCGGTCTCAGTACCCAGGACCGGTTTGCAAGTGTGGAGCAGGAGGTCCAGCTCTCCGAATGATGATATCCCCACATCTGCCATCGTCTCAGCCCTTCCGGCGATCTCGCAGATGAGATCCAGATTCTCTCCGGAGCCCGTGATTCTGTCCAGGTCCGCGACATAGACCTCCTTCGGCCGGAGGACTTCCAGGATCGAGAGGGGGTCTGAGGTTCCGACGACCCTGCTCTTCGCGGCGATAGGCTGGTATTTCTCCCGCTCACCCCGAACGGCGTGGACCGCCGAACCGTTAAATAGGTCGAGGACAAAGACGCAGCGCGTCATGATTTTACAAAACGAGGATGAGACGATATGAGGTTGTTGGTCAGTCCGATAAATATCGAAGAGGCGAAGGCGGCGATGGCTGGAGGCGCGGACATCCTGGACGTCAAAAACCCCAAGGAGGGGTCCCTCGGGGCGAACTTCCCATGGGTCATAAGGTCCGTCGCCGGGGTCGCGGCCGGAAAGCTTCCTGTCAGCGCCACCATCGGCGACTTCGACTACAAGCCTGGGACCGCCAGCCTCGCGGCCCTGGGCGCCGCCTTCTCCGGCGCCGACTACATCAAGGTGGGCCTCCTCAAGATCGAAACACAGGAGCAAGCCAGGGATATGCTCAGCCACATTGTGAGGTCGGTCAAAGAATTCGACGCCGAGAAGAAGCTGGTGGCAGCAGCCTACTCCGACCACGCCCGGGTCGGGTCGATCTCGCCGATGGCCCTCCCGGAGGTCGCCGCCGAGTGCGGGGCCGACGTGGTAATGGTGGACACCGCCATAAAGGACGGGAGGACCACCTTCGAGTTCATGACCGAATCGGAGATCATCGAGTTCATCTCGGCGGGCCACGACCTGGGGATGGAGGTGGCGATTGCGGGAACCATAAAGTTCAAAGATCTGGAACTTTTGAGACGGGTCGCTCCGGACATCATCGGGGTCAGAGGAGCGGTCTGCGGCGGCGACCGGAGCGACCAGATAAAGGAGGAGCTGGTCAGAAGGATGAAAGCCGACCTCTCCTGAAGCTCAATTTATAGCTTTATCAGCTTCGCCCTTATGACCCCTGAAACCTCCGCCAGCTTTTTGAGGGTCTCGTCGGAGACGGGGTGGTCGACGTTAAGGACCATGATCTGCTCCCCGCCCGAGGGCTTTCGGCCGACGTGCATCCCACCGATATTGATCTGATCCTCGCCGAGGACGACGCAACAGGGTCCGATGATATTCGGCCTGTCCTCGTGGGTGGCCATGATCATGTACCCCTCAGTGGGGACGTAGACCCGGTATTCGTTGATCTGGACTATCCGCCCCTCCTTCTTGCCGTAGACGGTACCGTAGACCGATACCGATCCCTTCGGGCCCGAGAGGGTTAGGGTGATGAGGTTGCTGTACCCATTAGTCGACTCGGTCTTGCTTTCGGTGAGGGCGATCCCGCACTCTTTCAGCTTAACCTGGGCATTGACGAAATTGGCGCTGTGGCCCACCGCCTCCAAAAAGCCCTTCACCGCCGAGATGGTGACCGGCTTTGTGTCCTTCTCGGCTACGGTCCCGCCGTAGACGATCTCCAGCTTCTCGTAACCATCCTCGCCGAGCTGGGCCGCTAGCTTTCCCATCTTCTCCACGAGGTCCATGAAGGGGCTCATCACCGCCATCGTCTCGGCGGATATGGCGGGCATGTTCAGGGCGTTGGGCGGAAGCTCTCCCCTCACCACAGCCAGGATCTGCTCGGCCACCGCCACCGCCACGTTGACCTGGGCCTCGGCGGTGGAGGCTCCGAGGTGGGGCGTAACTATTATGCCGTTCTGCTCGATCAGAGGGTTGTCGGTTGGCGGCTCCTTTGTGAAGACGTCGACTGCTGCTCCCGCGATCCTGCCCTCAGCCACGGCCCGGGCTAAGGCCTCCTCGTTGATGATCCCACCCCGGGCGCAGTTGATCAGCCGGATGTTGGGCTTCATGATCTTGAGTTCTTCATCGTCGATGAGGTTTCTCGTCTCATTGGTGAGGGGGGTGTGGACGGTGATGAAGTCGCTCTTCCTGAAGATCTCGTCGAGGGGAGCGAGCTTGATCCCGAGGTCTGCGGCCCTCTCCTCGGTGACGAAGGGGTCGTAAGCGAGGATGTGCATCCCGAAGGACTTCATCCTGGATGCGATCTCTGCCCCGATCCTCCCGAGCCCCACGATCCCCAGAGTCTTGTTGTAAACCTCAACGCCGGTGTACTTCTTCCGATTCCACTCTCCGGCCTTGAGGGAGTTGTTCGCCTGGGGGATGTTTCTTGCGAGAGAGAGCATCATGGCGATGGTGTGCTCCGCCGCAGATATGGTGTTTCCGCCAGGGGTGTTGACGACGATGATCCCCTTCTTGGTGGCGGCATCAATGTCGATGTTGTCGACGCCGACTCCCGCCCTCCCCACCACCTTCAGCTTATCGGCGGCGGCGATAACCTCAGCCGTCACCTTCGTTCCGCTTCTGATGGCCAGGGCGTCGTAATCTTTGATTTTTTCGATCAGCTCTTCTGGTGAGAGGTTGGTGATGACGTCGACCTCGGCCTCCGTCTCCAGCTTTCGCACGCCCTCCTCAGAGAGAGGGTCGCTGACAAGGACTTTCATGGCATTCTCCTCCATTGACGTGCAGAGATGTACAGGCATTTTACCTTTTCGCAGACTCTGCCGAATCCGAGAGAAGGGATAAAAGGCAAATCATGCGGATAATTTGCCCATGTCTATCCGCCTTAATCTCAAAGGAATGAACACGGTTGCCGTTTGGCAGATTCGGCTGCTAGGGTCGGCAGCATTTTGAAAGTAGAAAATCTTCATGGCCAACTGGCCACCTATGAGGATGAGAATGGAGGCAAAGCCTATCTATCTTGATGATAGGATCGAGGAATGCATGATCACTGTAACCAATCTGCAATACGACTCCCGAAGCAATCAGGTTACACAATAAGCAAAGGCACCTGCTTAGATTACGAAAGCATTTTGTACCATATCCATCGGCTTAAGAGGCAGAAATCGTGCTTATCAAAAACGTCTCGATCCTAAATGATGGAAGGCTTCTGCGAAACCAGAATGTCGCCATCTATGGGAGCCGGATCGCGAGGGTCGGCTCTGGCATCGCCGACGAGTCCGGCGACGACGAGGTGATCGATGGAAGGGGGAAGCTGGCGATCCCGGGCCTCGTCAACGCCCACACCCACCTCGCCATGACCCTCTTTCGCGGCTACGCCGACGACATGGAGCTTTTGCCGTGGCTCTCGGAGAAAATCTGGCCCCTGGAGGCGAAGCTGACGGCCGAGGACATCCGATGGGGGACGAAGCTCGGCTGCCTCGAGATTATCCGGTCGGGGATCACCTGCTACAACGACATGTACTACTTCATGGACGAGACGGCCCGGGCGACGAAAGAGATGGGGATTCGGGCCTTCCTCTCAGCCGTCCTATTCGACATGAGGCCCGATCTCATCGACGATGCCGAGCCCTTCATACGGAGGTGGAAGGGCGACGACCTGATCGTCCCCACAGTAGGCCCCCACGCCGTCTACACCTGCTCTGAGGAGACGCTCCTCAGGTCCAAAGAGATCGCAGAAGAGCATGACGTGATGCTCCACATCCACCTCTCAGAGACGAGGTCGGAGGTGGAGAGCTTCGCCAAGAGCTGCGGCCAAAGCCCTGTGGAGTACCTAGACTCCCTGGGATTTCTGAGCGACCGAGTCGTTGCGGCCCACTGCGTCTGGCTCTCGCCAAAGGACATTTCGATCATCGCCGAGCGAGGGGTGAACGTCGCCCACTGCTCCATCAGCAACCACAAGCTCGCCTCGGGGATTGCGCCCCTTGACCGGCTGGCGCGGGCGGGAGCCAACATCTGCCTGGGAACCGACGGCGCCTCCTCGAACAACAGCATCAACCTCTTCCAGGAGATGAAGACGACGGCCATCGCCCAAAAGTGCGCTCACTCTCGGCCCGACCTCTTCGGGGCCGGTGAGGTCTGGAGGATGGCTACGGATAACGCCTACGCCGCCTTCGGCCTCGACCTCGGCCTCCGGCCTGGGGCCTTGGCCGACCTGGCCCTGATCGACCTAAAAAAGCCCTGGTTCTTCCCCCTCACAGAGGAGAATATCGTCTCCCACCTCGTCTACAGCGCCCAGGGCGGCGTGGAGACGACGATCGTCGGCGGGAGGGTCCTGATGAGGGATGGTGTCATCCCCGGCGAGGAGGCGATCCTGGCCCGGGCCCAGGAGCAGTTCCAGGACCTGGTGTCGAGATAAATCGTAAACCATTTCAAGATATTGTTTCGGGAGGCGAACGGGTCTATCACCATTTCTTTCTTCGGATTCTCGGAAGCTTGAGCCTCTTTCCCACCCCGCCGAGGTAGAGGAGAGTCAGAAGAATGGCTACGACGGGGAAGATCAATATCGTCCGAAGGCCCGTCGGGGACTTCACCTCCACGAGAGCAGCCAGATCCTCCCTCCTCTCTTCAGCCCCCTCGCCAGACCTGTACTGGATCTGACAGACTAGAGCGTATTCTCCTGGATCTGCCTCCCTATCCACCTCCAGGGGAAACTTGGCTGCGGCCTTTTTCCCGGGCTCGATATCCCCCAGGGACAGCTCTTGACTGGTTTTGTTGAATGGGGGATGGAAGAGGAGCCTCGCTTGGACCTCTCGGGCCGGAACGTCGCCGGAATTCTCGACGACCAGCTCGAGATCGGAAGAGCGACCAGGAGATAGCGAGCCCTTCACCTCCGCAACCTCGAGCCTTGGGCCCGTCATTACTGGGATTTCAAGAAAGATCGTCTCCTTTGTAGGCGCCCTCTGGAAATATATCTCGGGGTAGAGGGGATTTCCCTGGACGTGAACGTCCTCTTGCCTCTCGTAGGAGACTTCCAGGACCATCTGATAAATCCCGGCACTAGCAGACTCCTCCGCCCGAACTGAGAACTCCATCGGCATCTTCAGCCTCTCGCCAGCCGAGAGGGAGCCCGCCAGCTGGGACCGGGAGAGGACCTCCAGCCTCTCGTCCCTAGAAGAAAGCTTCGCCTTGACCCCTATGGCCTCGGAGCCCTCCATCTCCAGCTCCCCCTCCAGAAGGGCCAGCATCTTTTCGTCGTCGGTCGTGGGGGCGCCCTTCTCCTCAAGGCCCGTTATCTGCCCCCGGTTCTCGATCTCGATGAAGACCGACCCCACCTTTCCGGTCTCGAGGCTGGAGGTGACGGAGGTGACGAAGATCGAGGGCCCCCCCTCGGCCCGATAGAAGTCCTCCGCAGAACAGGCAGAATACGATAGTAGGACGAAAGCCATCAGCATTGCCCTCGCAGCCAGACTATAGGTGGTCATATCTCCCTCACCAAACCGATCTTGCAGCCATCTGTTTGTATCAACATCACCCTCTCTCCTATCTGGACAACATGAACACTCTGGATCTTTTGACCTTCTTCTTCATAGCTTTCGTGCTCTATGCAGTCCTGCTCCACAAAATTTAGCTCTGGAACCTAAAGAGGTCAAGGACGGGCCTGATAAAGGAGAATAGAGCGGGTCTGGAGGTCCAAGCCCAATCGACGTCATAGTCCCTTCGCAATGAGTCAAACTCCTTCCGAGCATCCAGATCGCGAGAGCCCTGAGAAAACACCCCGAGAATAATGATCCCTAATTGCACCATGAGCGGAGGCACGATAGTCCCGGCAAGAGGTTCATCGCTACATGGTCACCTTCTGGGCTGTGAGGGGAGAGTAGAGTACTTGAAGTGACCTTCAGCCCTATCGTAGCTAGATCCCATCCTGGCGAAGCTAACCCTCGAACTTTAGAGCTTCATCTGCTGTCATGCCCCGGTGGACGATGGAGCAGATTCTTTTCGTGATGAGGGTCGGGTCCTGGTGCTGGAAGACATTTCTTCCGATGGCGACCCCTCGGGCCCCGACTCCGACGGCGTCAGCGACCATCTCCAGAAACTCGGCCTCGGTCTCCGTCCGAGGCCCCCCCGCTATGACCACGGGCACGGGACAGCCCTCCACCACCTCTCGAAAGGAGTCGGGATCACCGGAATAACTGGTCTTGATGACATCGGCCCCCAGCTCCGCCCCAACCCGGGCGGCATGAGAGATGTACTCAGCCCGATGCTCATCCTCGATCTTCTTTCCCCGGGGATACATCATGGCGAGGAGCGGCATTCCCCACTCCTGGCATTTCCTGGAGATCTCGCCCAGGGTGGCGAGCATCCTCGCCTCGTCCTCAGCCCCCACGTTCACCTGGATGCTGACTCCGTCGGCTCCCAGCTTCAGAGCCTCCTCCACCGTCGCCACCAGGACTTTATTGTTGGGATCGGGGCCGAGGTTGGTGGAAGCCGAAAGGTGGAGTATCAGCCCCAAGTCCCGGCCGTATCCCCGATGGCCAAAAGAGGCCGCGCCCTTATGAACGACGGCGGCGTCGGCGCCCCCAGCGGCGACTAGATCTGCTGCCTCCCTCACGTTCTTTATCCCCCGGATCGGCCCGACGGTGACCCCATGGTCCATGGGAATGATCACAGTCCTGTCCGTCTCCCGATTGAAGATCCTCTCCATCCTGACTGATTTTCCGATCAATTGTATCCCCCCAAATTCTAATGTATAATTACATACAATAACGTACTTTATTTTGCTTTGATGGACACGATTCGGTATTTATAGGTTCCCATCCATCGGCTCGCCAGGCTCAAATATAACCGTTGAAGTCAGTATGAGGAATGGGGAGTGATGATCATAGCAAATTCACGATCGATTTCACAATCCGAGGGTCGCCCTAGATCGGGGCTCAAGAGACCCTGGATCCTTTGCCTGGCTCTAGTATCCGCTCTTTCATTTCTGATCTTGGGGTCTGTCATCGCAGGCACCGCTTTGGCGAGCACTCCGGGCTGTCCAGACTGCCCAGACTGGGTCAACTTCAACGAGTGGTGGGACAGATACCACACCGGCCCAAATGAGGCTGATCCCGGATCCTCGACGGGAAAACTTCAGGATCAGGCCCTGAAGTCGAGAGAGGAGAAAGCAGCGACCGAGATAGCCGAGGATGAGTACGAAACCCCGGAGCTTCTCGTCGATCCAAAAGACGATCTCGATGGGCGGGTTCTCCTGGACGCCCGGCCCCCCGCCGATTACGAGGGGGGACACCTTCCGGGGGCGAGGAACCTCTACTGGAGGTGGATTAGGCCCGCAGGAAGCCTGGACCCGGAACTGGCCGTCGCCGAGCTCCGCCGCCTGGGGGTCAATGAAACGGATTCGATCGTCGTCTACGGGAACGGCGACGACTCCGCCTACCTCTTCTGGGCTCTTGAGTGCCTGGGGCACAAGAACCTGAGCCGCATGGATGGGGACATAAAGGCCATCTCCAACCTCGAACTGGTCTCGAACGCTCCCAGGCTGAACGAGTCCAACTACACCTCAGCGATGAGGCAGGGACTTCTGGTCAACGAGTCAGTCCTAGGCCAGGCTAAAGGCAGCATCGGAGTTCAGATCGTGGACGCCAGGTCCAGCTTCTCCGACTACGCAACGTCTCGCATCTCAAACTCGATGAATCTGAAGACCTCCGACCTCTACAGCGACCCCGAAGCCCGCACCCTCAAGAGCGCTGGGGAGCTTGAAGAGCTCTTCTCCGGGAGGGGGATTGACGAGGACAAAGTTCAGATGGTCTACGGAACCCCCGAGGCCTGCAGCCTCTACTTCGCCCTGATGGCAATGGGCTATAAAGCGACAGTCCTGGATGGCGACTGGTGGCGGGATACCGATTACGCCATCAGCTCCATATCCTGATCTGATTGAAAACCGACTTTTTGACAGGTCTGGGAGCCAGACCTGTCAAAATTTGCCGCCTCTTTTTGGGAGACCATCCGATTTAGAGTTCGCTGGCTCTGCTCTGAGGAAAGAGAGAAGACGCCTTCGAAAAAGTCACATACCATAAACAACTATATTTGTTCAAAAACAAAATTATCTTCTTAGAACCAAACACTTAATACGTATTAATTTCAACCGTAGTCCATGCCCAAGCCGGAGCAGGTCTCCATACAGAGATGTATGGCGCCCGAGGAGCTCGATTTCAGGATAAAAGAATTAGAGAAGTATTCCCGGATTCTGAAGAGGCTGCGCTTCATCAGATACCGGTATCAGGGCTTCAGTGTTGAGACCTCAGCTCATCTAGTAGGCATTACCAAGAGCGTGGGATATACTTGGCAGAGGAAGTGGAACGACGGCGGCTACGAGGAGCTGATACCGAGGCACGGAGGCGGAAGGCCTACAAAGCTCTCGGAAGTTCAAAAAGAGCAGCTGAAAATCCTTCTTATTCAGCGAGACCGCTGGACCACCAGCGAGGTCAAAGATCTCATAAATAAGGAGTTCGGCGTCGAGTACACCCCTAAGCAAATAAGGATCATTCTGAAGAAGCTGGGGATGGGCCATGCCCGGAGCTCTGCTAATAGCATCCCGGAGTCGGGAGAATGCGGAACAAAACTGACGACAAACCATTGAAAGGCGGATCGATGAGGGCAAGTCTAAGGAGGACGAAAGAGTTCGTGCTGCGAAAGCCTGAGGTCTCCGACGGAGCGAAGATATTCAATCTAGTCGAGATCTGCAAGCCGCTAGACTTAAACTCAGTCTACAGCTACCTTCTTCTCTGCCACCACTTTGCCGATACCTGCGTCGTAGCCGAATTGGACGGCGAGATCTTCGCTTTCCTCTCCGGATATCGCCCTCCAGATCAAGAGGGAGTATTCTTCGTCTGGCAGGTGGCTGTGGACCCTCAGATGAGGGGTCAGGGACTTGGAAAGCTCCTCCTCACGGAGGCTCTCAAGAGGCCTGCGGTCAGAGGGTGCAATTTTCTGGAGACGACAATAACCCCCTCAAACAATGCGTCCCAGAGGCTCTTCACCTCCCTCGCCAGGGATCTGAAGGCCCGATGCACTGTCTCGTCCTGCTTCTCCGACGAGCATTTTGGGCAAGAAAACCACGAAGCGGAACATCTATTCCGCATAGGACCGTTCTCGCTTAGCGGGTGAAATTATTATGAATGATATGAGCACCATCAATCGTCTTGAGTCAAAGGTTCGAAGTTACTGTCGCCACTTCCCTGTGGTCTTCACAAGAGCCTCGGGATCTACCCTTGTAGACGAGGAAGGAAACGAGTATATCGACTTTCTCGCCGGCGCAGGAGCCCTCAACTACGGGCACAACGATCCCGTTTTGAAAGAGAAGCTGATCGAATACATCGAGGAGGACCAGATAGTCCACGGCCTGGACTTGGCCACAAAGGCTAAGAGGGACTTTATGGAGGCCTTTGAGTCTCTGATCCTATCGCCCAGGAAGATGAGGTATAAGATGCAGTTCACGGGGCCGACGGGCACCAACGCCGTAGAGGCGGCGATGAAGATCGCCCGGAACGTCACCGGGCGCCAGACGATCGTCTCCTTCACCAACGGCTTTCATGGGGTGACCATGGGGTCGGTCGCAGCTACAGGAAACAGCCACTTTCGAGAGGGCTGCGGCATGCAGCCCCAGGGTACAGCCTTCATGCCCTACGACGGCTACATGGGTGATGAAATCGACACCACCGAATATCTGGACAAGATGCTCACCGACGGGAGCAGCGGCCTCGACCATCCTGCAGCCGTGATCGTGGAGACGATCCAGGGCGAAGGCGGGATTAACGTCGCAAGCAACGAGTGGCTCCGCTCCCTGGAGATAGTCTGCCGAAAGCACGACATCCTCCTGATCGTCGACGACATTCAGGTGGGGTGCGGAAGGACGGGGACCTTCTTCAGCTTCGAGGAGGCAGGGATATCGCCGGATGTCATAACTCTCTCCAAATCCCTCAGCGGCTACGGACTTCCCCTCTCGCTGGTCCTGATGAAGCCGGAGCTCGACCAGTGGAAGCCCGGAGAGCACAACGGCACCTTCCGGGGAAACAACCTCGCCTTCGTCACCGCCCGAGCGGCCCTGGAGGAGTACTGGGGGGACAACACCTTCGAGAGGGATGTCAAGAGGAAGGGCGAGATCGTCCGAGAGAGGCTGGAGAGGCTCGTCGACCTGGACGAGAGGGGCGTCCTCTCGGCCCGGGGCAGAGGCATGATGCAGGCCCTCGACTGCACAAGCGGCGATCTCGCCGCCCGGATATCGGCCCTGGCCTTCGAGAAGGGGTTGGTCATGGAGACCTCCGGATCTCTGGATCAAGTTCTCAAGTGTCTCATCCCCCTCACCATCACCGACGATGAGCTTAAGCGGGGCCTTTCCATCCTGGAGGAGTCGGTGATCAAGGCCCTGTCGGAGATCCCCGAAGAGACTATGGAGAAAGATGTGGAGAAGCTCTGGATGGAGGTTCTGGCATGATCGTAAGAAACCTTTTGGAGGCGGAGAAGACCGATCGGCGGGTGGTGGCCGAAAACTGGGAGAGCACACGGCTCCTCCTGAAGGGGGACGGGATGGGCTTCTCGTTCCACATAACCACGATCTATCCCGGGACCGAGACTCACATCTGGTACAAAAACCACCTCGAATCGGTCTACTGCATCGAGGGCGAAGGGGAGGTGGAGGTCCTTGAAGGAATGGCGGGCGATGAAAGAGTGGATGGCGGAAATATCGGCGACCGAAGAGAGGGCGACGGCGAGGTCGAACTCGAACGCTGCGGAAACGGCGGCAAGATCTACAAGATAGCCCCAGGCACCATCTACGTCCTGGACCAGCACGACCGCCACCTTCTCCGGGCCAAGACTCCCCTCAAGCTCGCCTGCGTCTTCAACCCTCCCCTCCACGGCAAGGAGGTCCACGACGAGAATGGGGTATATCCCTTGGAGGGGGATGAGGTGGCGGACTGAAGAAGATTTCTGCCAGCTCATAAAACTCTATAATATTATTATCTGCGAGGATAATTTACGCACCATTTTATATGCCCCCCCCGCCTCGACATCCGCATATACTACATACAGGTTTTTACCACATTTTGAATTAAATTTTTAAAATATAAAAATAATCAAGATACATAGAAACGCTTAAAATAGATTGAAACGATAACAATGCCAATTATGTACCAAATTTTAAAAAGGGGCTTTGAATGATTTCTGAAGGTGAAAATATCAAAGTAAGTGTTAGAAATTTATCAATGATATTTGGGGATCGGCCTCGTGAGGCCTTACGCCACCTGGAGGAGGGGCTTACCAAAGACGAAATTTTCGAGGGGACTGGTCAGATCGTCGGCGTCTACAACGCCAGCTTCGACGTCGCCGAGGGCGAGATCTTCGTCCTCATGGGCCTCTCGGGGAGCGGCAAGTCCACCCTCCTGCGGTGCATCAACCGGCTCTTTGAACCCTCTGCAGGAGAGGTTGCCATCGACGGCGAGAACGTCCTGGAGATGACACCACAGCGGCTACGAGAGGTCAGGAGGACGAAACTCGGGATGGTCTTTCAGAACTTCGCCCTCTTGCCCCATCGGACTATAATCGAGAACGTCGCCTACGGCCTGGAGGTGAGGGGCGTCCCCAAGGGTGAGCGGCTGGCGAAGGCGGCAGAAGTCTTGAGGCTGGTGGGGCTCGAGGGACATGAAGAAAGCTTCCCGCCCCAGCTCAGCGGCGGGATGCAGCAAAGAGTGGGGCTCGCCCGGGGGCTTGCCAGCGATCCCGACATCCTCCTCATGGACGAGGCCTTCAGCGCCCTCGACCCCCTGATACGGCGGGAGATGCAAGACGAGCTCCTCGACCTCCAGGACAAGGTGAACAAGACGATCATCTTCGTCTCTCACGACCTTGATGAGGCGCTCCACATAGGCGATCGGATAGCCCTCATGAAGGACGGCGCCATAATCCAGATCGGAACGGGCGAGGAGATTCTGACGAGCCCCGCCGACGAGTACGTCGCCAAGTTCGTCGCCGGGGTAAACATGGCCAAGGTTCTGACCGCAGAGGGGGTGATGAAACGGGCCGATCCGGTCATATTCGCCGACTCGACCCCCGAGGCAGCCCTCAAGCGGATGAGAAAGCGGAAGAAGAGCTTCGCCTTCGTGACCAGCAGGAAGGAGGAGTTTTTGGGGATTATCAGGGAGGAGGAGGCGAGAGGGGCCGCCGAGATCGGAGAGAGGATTGAGGATGTCCTCGTCCTCGACGCCCCCGCTGTCTCCCCCGAGACTCCGGTGACGGAGCTGATATCCCTGGTGGCGGGAAGCCCTCATCCTCTCCCCGTGGTCAACGACCATAAGATCCTGGTGGGGATGATCAACCACGTAGCGCTTCTGGACGCCCTGACCCCGGGGGTGGCTGAGAATGGCGTTGCCTAGAATCCCCCTCGGAGACGGCGTGGAGACCGCCGTCGACTGGGTGGAGTCCCACTTCGGAGGCCTTCTCGACCTCTTGAGCTCTGTCCTCGGCGCCCTTGTTGGGGGGCTCAAGGACCTCCTCCTCTTTCTTCCGCCCCTGGCGATGGCTCTGGTCATAGCTCTCTTCGTCTGGAAGGTTAGCAGACGAAACCTCAAGCTGGCCGCGGGCACCCTCATCAGCCTCCTCCTGATCGAGAGCATGCAGCTTTGGAGCCTCTCGATGGAGACCCTGGCGCTGGTGATCTCCTCCACCCTCGTAGCCCTGGTGATAGGGATACCGGTCGGAATCCTATGCTCGAGAAGCGACGGTGCTAACAGCATGATCACACCGATCCTGGACCTGATGCAGACGATGCCCTCCTTCGTCTACCTGATCCCTGCAGTGATATTCTTCGGCCTTGGAAACGTTCCCGGAATCATAGCTACGGTCGTCTTTGCCATGCCTCCGACGATCAGGCTGACGAACCTGGGGATACGCCAGGTCCCAAGAGACCTGGTGGAGGTGGCGGAGGCCTTCGGGTCCACCCCGAGACAGAAGCTCCTGAAGGTTCAGCTCCCCCTCGCCATGCCGACGATCATGGCCGGGGTCAACCAGTGCATAATGCTCTCCCTCTCGATGGTCGTCATCGCCGCCATGATCGGGGCCCGAGGGCTCGGGTACCAGGTGCTGGTCGGGATTCAGAGGGTGGACATCGGTACGGGATTTGAGGCAGGGCTCGCCATCGTGATCATCGCCATGGTGCTGGACCGGATCACCCGGAGCCTAACCAGAGGATAAGAGATCCGCCCAAAAGTGGTTTATATGAACAGAACAAAGCCTCAAAATGACGGCAATTGTCCTTTATAATTTGGCCAAAAATGGCAAAAAAGCATTTTAGCTGCCTCATGGGCCGAGCCCGGAGTTCTCTTTCCCCCATTTCTCTTTTCTCTGAGTTCTTCGGCCCGGAGATTCCCCTCTTCGATCCCTTCAAATAGCACCAGTTCGTACGACCACCCAGTTTACGATGTCTCAGTTTTAGGGGGTTTGATGGACGGTAGACGGTAATCCCCAGATCTGCAGTCGGGAAGACGACTCCAGCTTTGAGCCGCCCCGAGAGCTGATCTGCCCGGTAGACCGAGAAGAGCGATGGTTCTTCGTATTAAACCAGGTCCCCTTCCTCCTTCTCTCCTTCTTCGGGATGGGAATGGTGGGGCTTGCGACCGGAATCTTGTGGCCGATTCTCGCTTACTCTATGGTGGGGGTTGCATTTCTCGGGCCTGTCGAGATGGCGGCCCTATGCCGTCACTGCCCTCACTACGCCCGGGCGGGGTCGCGGCTCCGGTGCATGGGCCCAAACCCCTTTCCAAAGCTCTTCCCTTTTAGTCCCCGACCCCTGAACGGGCTTGAGAGATCGGTCGTGATCCTCTTCTCCATCTTTCTTCTCTCCTTTCCGTCGCTGGTCCAGATCTATGGTACTTGGTTTTTGTTCAGCCGGGAAGCCTGGTTCGCCCTCCTGGGAATGGTGGGGATCAATATGGCGACGGCGATGGCCGTCCTTCAGTTCATATACATCCTAACCCGCCATTTCTGTTCGAGATGCGTCAACTTCTCCTGCCCACTAAACAGTGTATCGGAGGAGGCGGCCAAAAAATACCTGGAAAAAAACCAGGCGATCTCGACCGCCTGGGAGAAGAGCGATCGCATGCCTAAAAGGCGCTGAAACAATCTGAATCGATGTATGAAATAAGGTGAATATCCGGATACCAGAAAACTGAGAGGGATCCCCGCCCTACCAGCCACTCTCTGCTTTCCATGGCGACTCTTTGAATACGGTGCCGGGATACTTGACCTCAGATGTAAATTCTTCAGTTACCAGGCGGTACTGCCTCTGATTTCTGTTGCCTCGCCTTTCGAGGACGCCGTCGTAGTACATTCGCGAAAGATACGTAGATACCGTGCTGAGCTTTATATCATCGGATACAGTTTCATACCGATCCCTCAGCTCGTTCGAGGAAAACCAGGAGTCTGGGAACTCCTCTCTTACAAAAATTTCCAGCCGGTCTCTTAGGGTCCTATTGCTTTCAGATTTGGGCTCCGTGGCCTTTCTAAGACCATCACCACCCTCAGAGAAGACGCCAGCTGCGGCCAAGAAATCGATGATCTTCTCTCGAACAATGGCACCCTCAAATACGTGGGTGGACTTCATGCCGTCATCTTCGATCTCGATCTTGACCTTCATTCAAACCAACCCTCAGTCCGGGGAACCTTGCCCATTACCTCCAGCTTAGCTCCGCTTTATGTTGGAGATGGAGAAGTCCGACTAACAGAGGGAGGGAATAGTTAATGGCGAACCAGGATGAATGAACACGAATCCCTGATCCGCCCACCCCCTTCATTTTAGCCCTTCACTTTATAACGTTAATCGCGAGTGATGAAGGGCGAATCAAGACTAGAGCTGTCTCGGAAACTCCATCCGATCCGCCCACCCCCTTCATTGCGTTATCTCCCTTACCAACTGCATACCCAAATTGTGAAGTTGGAGCCCCGTGGACCCAGACAAGATCCCGGCATCGCTCCAAAGGCAGATTAAAAACCACCATCTCCGTCCCCCCTTCACTTTCCCTACTACTGGTGACCTTTAGCCCCCTTCAAAGCCAAGGTCCCCCCCTTCATTGCTATGTGATCAGACAGGATGCGGATTTCCTTCTGCCAACATCCCTTGTGTTATATTGGTATATAAACTTTTCTGAGTGTAGGGAGTTGTAGTAGCCCAGTGAAAGCCGTTATATTAAGCTTAATTTCAGAATAAACCTTAAATTGACCTTTTAATTGTGTTCACAAGACAAGAAACTGTCTTTGGAATGAAATAATCCATATATCAGATAATTCATGGTCATCCACGAAATAAAAATTATCGGAATTGGAAATTTCGCCATCCTCTCTCGAAAAAACCAATTAGGTCGAAAAATAAACCGTCCCCATTGGCGGCGAAATTGATGATGGACCTTAACGCCGAATTATGCGCGCCTTAAGGATCGATGGTGAAAGGCCTCTTTGAGGCACCTTCAGATCTCCGGCCACCACTGCACTGGCGGCATACTCCAGTGAGAGGGTCAAAACATCGGGAGCAGACTAGCCTCCCACAGAGCTGACAGGTAAAAAGCTTGCCACTTATGCCACATATGCTGCAGATGCCCATCAATTCCATGATATCAGGACGCCTGATATGGTTCGAAGTACTCCTCCACCAGCCAGTCGCCGATCTCTTTCATATACTTTCGCTTCCGCTCGTCCTCCAAAGCGGCCTGGTAGATATCGGATAGATCTTCGTACATGTATATCTCACTGGCTGGTGAGAACCCATTTAAATCTATCGCGCGCCTGATGGCATATGTGGAGTCCTGAAGTTATTTCGCGCTCGCCATAAGTTTATGCATTTGGAGAAGTAAGTCGAAATAGAAACTTCAGGCCAGATAATTCGATGGGGAGTTTAAGAAAGTATGCAAGTTGCGGCAGATGCAAAATATGGCAGAGATCCCGTATTCAGGGTGGCGATCCTATCCCTCCTGGTGAACCTCTCCCTCGTCGGGATCAAGCTCGCCCTCTCCAGCCTATCCGGGAGCCTCGCCCTCCGGGCCGACGCCGTCCACTCCATGGTGGACGTCTTCGGCTCCACCGCCCTGATCCTCGGGATATTCATCTCCGGGAGGAAGAGCAAGAGCTTCCCCTACGGCCTCTACAAGGTGGAGAACCTAGTTGCCGTGATCATCTCCCTCCTCTTATTCCTCACCGCCTACGAAATCGCCCGAGAGGCGGCGGTAGGAGCCACCTCAGGCGTCCCCTACAGCGGCTGGGTCCTGGTGGCGGTGGCGGCTATCGTCCCCATCCCCTTCCTCTTCGGCACCTATGAAATGAAAGTCGGCGAGAGATACAGCTCCCCGAGCCTCGCCGCCGACGGCCGACAGTTCCGGGCCGACGTCCTAACAGAACTCGTCGTCTTCGCCGCGGTGGCGGGCCAGTTCTTCGGCCTCCCCCTGGATAGGATCGCAGCGGCGATCATCGCCGTCCTCATCATCAAAGCCGGCTGGGAGATCCTCGTCTCGGGGATGAGGGTCCTTCTGGACGCCTCCATCGATCCCGCCACCTTGAAGAAGATCGAGGAGGCGATCGAGGCAAACCCAGAGGTCTCGGCTGTGGAGGAGGTGACGGGCAGAAACTCGGGACGATATCTATTCGTCGAGGCGAAGGTCGCCTTCAGGGTCACAGACCTCGCGAGGGCCCATCAGGCGAGCCAGAGGATCGAGAGGGACATAAGAGAGGCGGTCCCCAACGTCGACCGGGTCTTGATCCACTACGAGCCCCGGCCGCGGACTCATCCCCGGTACGCGGTCGCCCTGGCGGACCTGGAAGGAAAGATAAGCTCTCACTTCGGCGAGTCGCCCTACTTCGCCCTCGTCGACTTCAACCTCAAAGAGGAGCGGGTCGAGGGGCAGACGATCCTCGCCAACCCCTACAAGGACATGGAGAAGGGGAAGGGGCTGAAGGTCTCCGGGTTCCTCCTCTCTCACAAGCCCGACGTGGTCGTGGCGGGCGAGAGCCTGGAGGGGAAGGGTCCGGGCTACGCCCTCGCCGAGGCGGGGGTCGAGACTGTCAGGACCGAGGCCGGGAGTCTGCGGGAAGTGGTGGAGGGGATGGGTGGGGAGTGATCGGCGATCTTTTTTGTCCCGTCGACGTTTTTTTGCATCGGAGGATATTACGTCTCAACTTGGAGACGGTTAGCTTTTAGATATTCATATACTCCCAATAGATGGGGGTTTCAATAGGCTCTGCGGCCTAGTCTGAGATGCCAAAAGCTAGGCGGTGGATCCTGTAGCAGTTTTGTGGAGTGCTTAAATAAATAAACATATTTGTATAATCTAATATAAGGGTGACCAAGTGAAACTGATTTATACTGGGTATTTGAAACATAGCGTGAGGGAAAACAGATGGATTCGCATGAAACCTCAGCCGAAGGGTTAACTGTAAAGTTCATCTACAGTAAACCCGAGGATTATAAACTTCATTATATAAATGGGGCCTACGGTGGTCTGACTCCTCGAGGTGACTTGATATGCAATTTCTTCTTTGAATATAAGGAATTGCCTGAAGAGGAAGAACATATCATAGAAGGAGATCAGCTTAAACTCAAACCGGAAGGAATCAATACCGTTCCTCGCGAAGTTTTGAGAGAAATGAAAACGGGCGTCATTATGACACCTGACCAAGCAGAGAAGTTGGCAAGTTGGCTAACTGAGAAAGTTGCTGAGTTCAAAAAGAACTTCGAAATTTAGCTGATTAATATGACTTACTTGAATCTACCGTTTACAGATGTAGAGCATCCTCAACCAATGCGGCCTTTAATAGATACCTCCGCAGGTTTTGGGAGAATTCCGTTGGTAAAATGGGATGAACCAAAGACGATAAGATTCAGACTTCCACCTCAAGACGACAGTATTTATAGCAGTGGGGTTCATCCAGTTTTACCCCCTGTCAAGCATTCTGATATTGATGAAATTATAATCGTAACTCTAAGAGAACTATCTTATGAAGATGCAAAAGCAGAAATTGAGATGTATATTCAAAAAGCCGGAGATAGAAAAGTGTACATTTCTGAGCTGGCAGAAGAGTTATGCATAGACATCGACTTAATTATAGATGTCTTAAGTAAGATTGAAGTGCCGTCCTAAAATGGATGGGTTATATGAATAGTTATGATTTTATATACGGATCAAAAGTGATCGTTCAATGCCAAGACCAAATTAATGTTGTAACTTGGAAGGGAGACATCGATTATAATGATTATCTGCAAATTATTAAGAAAGATATAGGTTTCTTCTCTTATTGGTGTAAACTTAAATCTGTGGTTAAATGTATTATCAGAGAACCACCTGAAGAACTACTTGACGAAGATATTTTGGACAGAGTTGGCACAAAAATTGATGACATGCTGATAGAGCAAACTCGTGCTTTAACCTGGACCAGTTACAGTAATCCCAGAATAATACATGTGCCTGGATCTGGTCATGGAAAACAGCAGGCCACATTTAAGTTAAAAACATTTTGTGCTAAAGATAAAGGTCCCGCTTTTAAGTTATTGGACTATACAAGTGTTGGATCACCAAAAGAAACACCGATAAGAACTGCAACTAAATGATCATCTGGGGGATCTATTTTCAAGTTTCCTCGGTTACACCTCTATCGCATTAGACCTTCCAGGTGTCCTTAGACCTACTTTATCCTCGTCTCCAAACCCTTTAACTTCCCCTCTCCCATACCCCTGCCCCAGAGATGACCGAAGACTCCTCACAGAAGATGGCGGCCCTAGGGGTGGCGGCGACCAGCTCCTTTCTCACCCCCTTCATGGGCTCCTCGGTGAACATCGCCCTCCCGGCGATCGGCGAGGAGTTCGCCCTCGACGCCGTGACCTTGAGCTGGGTGGCGACCTCGGCGGTCCTGGCGGCGGCGATCTTCCTCGTCCCCTTCGGTCGCCTCGGAGATATCCATGGGCGGAAGCGGGTCTTCACCTGTGGGGTCCTGACTTATACGGGGTCGGCCCTCCTCTGCGCTCTCGGGACCTCAGCGCCTATGCTCATCGTCTTCAGGTTCACTCAAGGCATGGGAGGGGCGATGATCTTCGGGACCGGAACCGCCATCCTCATCTCTGCCTTCCCCGCCCGCGAGCGGGGCAAGGCCCTGGGGGTGAGCGTCGCCGCCGTCTATCTCGGCCTGACTTTAGGGCCGTCCCTCGGCGGGTTTCTAACCCACCAGTTCGGCTGGAGGGCTGTCTTTCTCTCGAATTTGCCCGTCGGCTTGATGGTGCTGCTTTTGGTGGCCTTCCGTCTAAAGGGTGAGTGGGCCGAGGCCCGGGGCGAGAGCTTCGACCTCTTCGGCTCGGCCCTCTACTGCGGAGCGCTGGTGGCGACAATATGCGGCTTCTCGATCCTTCCTGATCTCGCGGGGTGCGGGCTGATCCTCCTGGGGCTTTTGGGGCTTGTGGCCTTCGCCCTTGTGGAGTCGAGGTCGAAGAGCCCCCTTCTGGAGATCGGCCTCTTTCGGAAGAACAGGGCCTTCGCTTTCTCCAACCTCGCCGCCCTGATCAACTACAGCGCCACCTTCGGGGTGGGCTTTCTCCTCAGCCTTTACCTCCAGTACGTCAAAGGGCTCACCGCCCAGGATGCAGGGCTAATCCTCATAGCCCAGCCCCTCCTGATGATCTTCGTCGCCCTCCTCTCGGGCTGGCTCTCCGACAGGATGAGACCCCAAATCCTGGCAGGCATCGGGATGGCCCTGACGACGGCGAGCCTCCTCACTCTTCTCGACCTCGGACGAGAGACTTCGATCGCATCTGTTCTGTCGAGCCTTGCGATCTTGGGCCTCGGCGTAGGCCTCTTCTCGTCTCCCAACACCAACGCCGTCATGAGCTCTGTTTTGCCTCGGTTCTACGGCGTCGCCTCATCGACCCTGGGGACGATGAGGCTCTCCGGCCACATGCTGAGCATGGGGATGGTGATGCTCTGCTTCTCCTTCTACATGGGGAGGACTGCCATCGCCCCCGAGAGCATCGACCTCTTTATTGGAAGCGCCCAGGCGACCTTCGCCGCCTTTGCGGTTCTCTCCTTTGGAGGGATCTTTGCCAGCATATCCGGTGGAGGCGAGGGTCAGAGAGAAGCTGCATAAGGATTAAGAGATGCGTGTAAATTAAAAGCCCGCCAATTAGGACAATATCCGCGCAACCTTGAAATAGATGATCGCATATATTATCGAACCAGAACCAACAACAATACGATCTGCGAGATCAGCGCTTCTGAAGTTTCCAGAGATCGGCTTTCAACCTGAAACTCAGAACTTCAGAAGATCGAAAAAGATAGAAATTGGTAATCGACTTGAAAACAGACGGAAACTGATGAGGAAGTCTTCAAATGAAAGTGTGTGTTACAGCAGCTGGTCCTGGACTTGATGCCAACCTCGACCCGAGGTTCGGACGATGTGCCTACTTCGTGGTCGTGGACACTGAGACGATGGTGGCAGAATCGATACCGAATTCCAGCGCCAGCGCCGCAAGCGGCGCCGGGATACAGGCGGCCCAGACGATCGCCAACGCCGGAGCCGGCGCCCTGATAACGGGGAACATCGGCCCCAACGCCGCCGAGACCCTGAGGGCAGCAGGGGTCAAGGTCTACCTCGCCCCGGGAGGCAGCGTCGGAGAAGCGATAGAGAAGTTCAAGAACGGTGAGTTCTCCGAAACCTCTTCCGCCTCGGTCTCCGCCCATGCGGGAATGGGCGCAGGAGGCGGGATGGGTCGCGGTGGAGGTCGTGGTGGAGGTCGAGGCGGTGGAAGAGGACAGGGCGGCCAAAACTGGTGATACGAGATGAAAGTTGCCGTTCCGACCATGGGAGATCAGGGCCTCAATGAACTGATATGCGCCCACTTCGGCCGTGCCGAGACCTTCACGATAGTCGACATCGACTCAGGAGACGTTGAGGTGATCAGAAACACGAGCGAGCACATGGGAGGCACCGGCCTTCCCCCAGAGCTCATCTCCGCCAAGGGGGCCCACGTCATGCTGACGGGAGGCCTAGGCCCCAAGGCCGTCAAGATGTTTGAAGGATACGGGATTGAGGTCTTCGTCGGGGCGACGGGGACCGTCAGGGACGCCATCTCCGACTGGAAGGAGGGGTATCTCGAAGAGGCAACCGACAAGAACGCCTGCAGAGAACACCGGCACTAGATCGACCTCTGGATTTTGAAAGGGGGCAGAAGTCCAGCCCCCAATCTCTTGAGGCCATTCTTTTCTATTTTCCAACGATTCTTAACTGAGATCATGTCGAAGGCTAGCACGCCGATCGGAATCCCCAAATCCGATCTCGGTCTATTGACATTTGGACTGGAGGCGGCATAAGTTGGATTTTGAGGAGAGCGGCCAGGACCTGAGGATGATCGAAGAGCTGACGAATTCGCTATATTCATTACCCCTCTCCAAAATGTAATTTTTAAAACGCGATTAAAATCGTTTAAATAATGAATTCTCGTTATATTCCGTCTTAATACGGAAATATTATCTGGGGATGTGTTTTAATTCAATTCAAATCGTT